>JGI24698J34947_10000415_pt1 | contig 19555 bp, 17 predicted proteins | sample TergutMp193P3_FD_34947 | JGI IMG/M metagenome (IMG submission 34947) | reverse complement strand
CTGACAGGGGGGAAAGAGGATATATTTTCGACTATTATAGGCGAGGCAGACAAGACGGTGTTGTTTGCACATAACTCAAATATCAGTTGCGAAAAGTGGTCTAAATATGTCGGAGAGTACGACAAGATAGATGTCTCACAAAGCCACAATGCCGGATGGCATCAAAGCAGTAAATGGGGGTATAGCTCGAATGACGGTCAGACTGAAACGATGAAAAGGGAAGCGAAAGTCAAGCCCGAGCAGATAAACCGGCTTTCACAGAACGAAGCGGTAATTTTTGACCACACCACAGGAAGCCTGATTCAGACGGTTATAGTATAGGGGTATTATATGGCAAAGTGTAGTGACTATTGGTGCGAACATTATGAAAAAAACAAAGGTAATTGCGAAAAGTGTCTGAAAAGTGAGGAAACGAAGGAAAAGGTAGAATTGAGCGTTATATTGAAAAAACGCGCTCACAAGCAAATGGGAATCAACAAGAAGGGTAAAACTAATGAGCAAGAAAGATAATGAAAGAACCGTAAACAAGGCAATCATAGGAATTTTTTTGATAGCGGTGCTGACCATCGCGGCAAGTTGCGAATACAATCCCTCGCCAGATCCCAATAATGTAGTATTTGACAAAATAAGCCCCACATGGACACAGGAAGAAGCCATCAACAAAGTAAAATTGGCTTTATTGCAATTATCCACACAAAGCCAAAACCTAAGAAGCCAATACACCGAGTGGGAAACGCAATTACGATCCGAGCTTAAAGACAATTCCGATTACGAAAAGATAAAGCAAATCAGTTTCGCAAATTCCGTTCAGGGGATAGAAGCGTCCCTTTCCGGCGCTTTTCAAAGAAACTATATGGATACAATAAAATATTACGCCGGATATTATCTTGCCAATTTAATAGACGCGATTGGAGACTTCAAAGAAGACCAGAACGGCGCGGCATTGTTCAAAGCGCAAGCGCAAGCGTTTCTAATGGCACACTATTTGAACCAGAGGGAATATTACGCTTCTGAATCCGAGAAAGCTTCTAAACAAGCCGAATTTGCAGAACTCGCGGCGGCGGTTGAACGATTGGGCGGCGGTCAGCGTATACCATTGGACAGTATGTACGGCGCTATCGCGGTACTGGAAAATCAATTACGAATGTCATTATCCAGGGATTACGGCGAACACCGAAGCGGCTTCATCCAGCAATTTGAAGATTACGCGCAGTTTGACGGCTGGACGGATGATTTACGCACTTTAGGGTATAGTCTAGCCAACATACCGCGCAGTGTATTACTCACCTCTCATAACTTTGGAGGCGTAAGATAAGAATATGGTATATATTCTATAATATATTTAAGGAGTTTTGTATGAATGAAACCATTGATGAATGTACTGAGGCAATCCGCCTAAACCCGAATGAAGCAGCAGCATATTACAATCGCGGTAATGCTTATACCAAAGAAAGGGACTATGACCACGCCATTGAGGACTACACTAAAGCAATTAGCCTCAACCCAAATTATGCTTTAGCCTATTTCAACCGAGGTTTGGCTTATGCCAATAAAATGGACAATGTCCGAAGTATTTCAGACTACACCGATGCGATTCAGTTTGGCCTGGACAATTCCTGTGCCGCAGTAGCCTATTTTAATCGTGGTGTATCGTATAAAAATCGAGGCATATATTTCAAAGCAATCAAGGATTTTGAAATGGCCAGTTCGCTTAACCCCAGTGATAGTGAGGCCCGTGAAGCTATTGAAAGGACAAGGGCTGAACAATTCCGTCACAGCGACCATGAAGCGGCAAGGGCGAGTATGCTTGATGATGAAATCAAGAAGCTGAAGAGCAATCAGGCTGCTGAAGAAAAAAAAGCCCGTGATTTAGAGGAGGCCGCTAAAAGAGCGGCTGAAGAAGAGAAGAAAGCAAAGGAAGCAGCCGCAAAACTTCGTGAAGCAGCCGAAAGATTCCGCAAGGCGGCCGAAAAGGGTGATGTCGATGCGCAATTTAGTTTGGGCCTTGCATATAAACTGGGGCGGGGCGTTCCGCAGGATTCTTTGAAAGCCAACGAATTTATCCTTAAAGCTGCGGCGCAGGGACACGAGGAAGCGAAAGATTCCATTGCCAGAGTGGAAGCATTACCAAAAAAACGCGAATATATTGCCAAGTACCAAGCGTGTCTTTCCGCTGGATTTTTGCATACTATTGGCTTAAAAGCTGACGGCACGGTTGTCGCGACTGGGGACAATGAAAAAGGTCAGTGTAATGTCAGCGGTTGGCGTGATATTGTCGCTGTTTTTACCGGTCTTGATCATACAGTCGGATTGAAAGCGAACGGCACGGTTGTCGCGACTGGGGAAAATAAAGATGGCCGATGTGATGTCGGCGATTGGCGCGATATTATCGCTGTTTCTGCCGGTTATAATCATACCGTCGGACTGAAAGCGGACGGCACGGTTCTCGCGGAAGGAAGCAATAATGATGGCCGATGTAATGTAGGCGATTGGCGTGATATTATCGCTGTTTCTGCTGGCCTTGATCATACCGTCGGATTAAAAACGGACGGCTCGGTTGTTGCGGTTGGAAATATTAATTATGGTCAATGTAATGTCAGTAGTTGGTGTGATATTGTCACTGTTGCTGCCGGCTATAATTATACCGTTGGCTTGAGAAAGGACGGCACGGTTGTCGCAGCTGGAAGCAAAGATGATGGAAATGATCAGTATAATAACAGTGGTTGGTGCGATATTGTTGCGCTTACTGCAGGCACATATCATACCGTCGGATTGAAAGTTGACGGCACTGTTGTCGCTGTAGGAAGCAACAGAGATGGCAGATGTAGTGTCAGCGATTGGCGTGATATTGTCGCTGTTGCTGCAGGTACTAATTATACCGTTGGACTGAAAGCTGACGGCACGGTTGTCGCGGTGGGATCTGGGAATCAGAGTATTGTCAGCGGCTTGCAAAATATTGGTCCTGTTCCTGAAGAGCAAAAACAGTCATTACGTTGGCATGCAGAAGGCTTATGCAAATACTGCGGCGGCAAGCTGGGTGGCTTGTTCACCAAAAAATGCAAGTCATGCGGCAAAAAGAACTGACGTGTCTTTTTGCTGTTGTATTAAACCGCCGGACGGTCTCGTATGAGGCTAAACCGGCTGTTTATGAAACCTGCTCTTGAGAGCGGATGTTAAAAACTTAATGTTTTTGGAGGAAAAATGAAAAAGGTAATAATTGGAATAGGTTTACTGATAGTCGGGACTCTTATTGGCATGATTGGAGGTTCAGAAGTGTATAACTTTGGGACAATTTTGGGAGGAATTGGCATTGTCGTCATTATTATTGGTATTATAACAGGAATTAGGAACTTTTTCGGCAGGCCGTCTGGTAGTTACAGCTCTGCCGTTGAAGGCGCTAATGACTTGTTCATAGAGCTTAATAAGGGCAGCGCTCTGACAATTAGCGATGGATATATATTGGGTCCAAATGGGTACAAACTTGGCTCAATAAACGGTTCGAGTGTTTCCTCTCGCGGTAAACAAATTGGTACTATTACAGGAAACGAAATCCATAGTATGAATGGAACCGTAATTTGCCACATAGATGGAGATCGCCTGATAAAATAGAGTTTAACCGCCGGACGGCCTCGTATGAGGCTAAACCGGCTGTTTATAAAACCCGGAATCCTGACAAGGAGTCAATTCTATGGCAAAGTCTAAAGAACCATCTGCGCTTAGTGAAATTGCAGAAGCAGGAACGAAAGGGTTGTATTCACCTTCACCTTTAGCTAAAGCCGCAGGGGGAGTTATAGCGCCACCCAATGCCGGAGAAGCCACAGCCTCGTTATTACAAGCGGGGACAAACGTAGCAGTTACCGGGTCAAAAGCACTTATGGAAGGGGTAATCAGGCAGCATGGAAAAGGCCCTGCGGCTGTACTTAATGATTTACAAATAAAGCAAGCATTGGACAAAAACGCGCAACCTGGTCAAAACAAGGGCATTGAGGCGGCACGTCAGAAAGCGGCGGCAAAAGCAAAAGAATCAGGCAAAAGCCAATCAACAAATAAGGGGATAGCAAGTTATCAAAGCAAGGCAAGTGAACAGTCAACAAGCGGCACAACCAAAGGGGCAAGCTCAAGCGGCGGCAAATCTAGCGGCGGTCAAGAGAGATAGCGAATGAACATTACATCACGGTTACTCTATGGTAACAGCGTATTGCAAAATGCACCCCCAGGACAGACGGTCGGGGCCAAAGTAAAACTAGCCGGAACATACGCCGGAAAGCCGTCCGCATTTACTCTTGACAGTGACGAATTAAGCAAACATACAATGTTCATCGGCGGGACGGGTTGCGGCAAGACAACGCTGTTCTACCATTTCGTTTCACAGTTGAAACGCAACATGACCAGCGACGATGTAATGATAATATTTGACAGCAAGGGAGATTTTTATTCAAAGTTCTTTAATAAATCCAGCGATATTGTTATAGGCAATTCAAGGCAGTATTCAGCCGATTCAGAGCATTGGAATATATACAAGGAAATACTTGCCGATGGATGGGAAGAACGCGATTTCATAATTAACACACAGGAAGTATGCAAATCGTTTTTTGAGGAACGCACGAAAAACACCACAAACGCCTTCTTTCCAAACGCCGCCAGAGACTTATTAGCGGCTATAATTACGACATTTATCCGGGAAGGAAAAAATGATGATGCAATAAAAAAGGAGTATTTTTATAACCATAAACTAAAAGAATTTTTGGATTTATCTGATACACAGATGATAATTGATTTACTCGCCGATAGCCCTGACGCTAATGCGGTCTTGTCATACATAAGCGGTGATAATATGCAATCCCAGGGCGTTTTATCCGAGATGTACTCGATAATCAGGGAGATTTTTATCGGCGTTTTTTCCGAAAAGGGCGCTTTCTCCATGCGTGAATTTGTGCATAATAAAGGAAACAAGACGCTATTCATTGAGTATGACCTTTCAATCGGCAGTATGTTGACACCTGTGTACCGCCTGATGTTCGACCTTGCATTAAAAGAGGCTTTAGGAAGGAATAAAGCGCAGGGCAATGTATATCTAGTTTGCGACGAGTTTAAGCTTCTTCCCCATCTCCGGCATATAGACGACGGCGTGAATTTCGGGCGCAGTTTGGGGGTTAAGGTTTTCGCGGGTATTCAGAGCATAGAACAGTTATACGAGATTTACGGTCAGAGCAGAGGAAGAAACATAGCGGCAGGGTTTTCATCGGTTTATGCCTTCCGTTCCAACGACAGCGCAACGAGGGATTTTATTTCAGGGCTATTTGGAAAGAATATAGTTTTAGAGAAGTACCAAAGGCTAGACAATCAGATAGTGGAAGAAAAACGTAATGGAATGACGGTTGAGGATTGGGATTTGAACAGCCTAAAGATTGGGGAAGCCATTGTCGGGTTGCCGTTCTCCCAGCCGTTCAGGTTCTATTTTGATATGTATAAATAGCAAAATTTACCGTTTTTTTTGAAAGTTGCACATCATACCTATATAATCCTGACTTTACCCAGCCTATCTTTTATACATGAGTACGAAAGAGAAGCAAATTTACACGCTTATATCTCTTGAGGAATTCAAGGCAGTCCTGGGTGTTGACGACAGAGAGGATAAATTAGCGCGTTTTTACTTGGTCCTCTTTAAATGCCTAGCTTATCACACCCATATAGCGCAACTTTTTTTACCCGCGTATCTTCATCATTACAGCTCTTCTTAATCAGCGCATGGTATTTGCTGTCCCCGGAATTAATCATGCCGCCCAACACGTTGCATTTCCAGCGCCAGAGCCCTTCTTTACCGATATAAAAAAACCGCGGATTGATGACATTCCGGTATGTGTCCTCATCCATGTCCAATAAACGTTCGGGACTGAGGTATTCCTCAATCTTCGCCAGCAGGGGGAATTCCTCCGTTTCCGAAAACTTGTTTTCGTTCAGGAGGCACGCGTCCTGACACGCGTCACACCCGTATAGCCATGTCCCCATCCGCGCCCTTGTATTTTCATCCGGTGTGTTGCCAAAACATTGAAGCTGGGTAACGCATTTGCCCCTGTCCATCGAAAAAGCGCCTGACAACGCTTTCGTCGGGCATGCCTGTATACACTTCCCGCATTCGTCATTACAGGCCGGCAGGTATATATCATCTTCCACGGTGTCGTATTCCAGCTCCTCGACCGTGCCCCACGCGTCAATCCAGATATAGGAGCCGTGTTCGCTTTGATATATAAAATTGTTGCGCCCGAATTTTCCAAGGCCCGCTTTGGCCGCGGCCAATCTTTCTGGAACACCGCCCTGATGTATACGTATTCCCAGGATTTTCAGGTATGTCTCAAATTCAGTTTGTGCCCGGTATTCATCCGTGTATGGAAGCCTGCCGTCAAACATGTATACTTTCGCAATCAGCCCAATCAGGCTTTCCGGCACTTTGTATTTATTGTATCTTCGCGTACATACGATGATCGACTTCGCAGCTTCAAGCAGATAGTTGGCTTGCTTGTTTAGCGGCTCATACAGTTCTTTTGATTGGGGAAACGTCTTAACGCGCTCGTCAAGGTAATGCGTGTAATCCTTTACCGCGCTTACCGGGATTACCCCGCACGCCATGTACCCCAGTTGCAGCGCTTTTTGTTTTATATCGGATGTTTTCATTTTTTCACTGTATTACCTCATGGTTTCCGCGTCAACACCTAAAAAAGCCGGCTTTTACTTTTACGCGGAGGAGGTTTAATATATAGGTACTACGAAAGGAAAGGAAGTGATATATGAAAATCACCGCGCAACTATATAATACCCGTGACTATTGCAAGACGCCTGACGGTATTGAGGCGACACTGCGCAGGATCAAGGCATTGGGCTTTGAGGTAGTTCAAATTTCAGGTTTTGGCCCATGCGACCCGGACTTGATAGCCGGGTGGATAAGAGAATTAGGCCTGGAAGTCTGCATTACCCATTCGCCGTGGCCGCGGATGACTGACGCGGCGGAATTGAAGAAGCTGATTGCCGAGCACAGAAAATTTGGCTGCAGGATTATCGGTCTTGGTTCCATGCCCGGAGACGCCTATCCTAATAGTTATGAGGGCTGGACAAGGTTCATCAAAAAGGCAAATGAAATAACAGAACAAATTAAGGATGAGGGCCTTGATTTCAGTTATCACAACCATGATTTTGAATTTGAAAAATGGAACGGAATTACGGCATTCGACCGTCTGATTGAGGAAGCGCCCGATCTTCTCTTTACGCTGGATACATTCTGGGTACAGGCAGGAGGCGCAAGCCCCTCGAAATATATTAAGAAACTGGAAGGACGCATCAAGGTCGTTCATTTTAAGGATTTCAGGATTGTTAACCGCGAAAGGCAATTCGCGGAAATTGGACAGGGCAACCTTGATTGGGATGAAATTATCCCGATTTGCAATTCGACCGGTATTGTTTACGCGGCTATTGAACAGGACGCGGACTGGCTGGTCGATCCATTCCAGAGTTTGGCCATGAGCCGGGAATTCCTCTTAACCAAATCGCTGCAATAATTGAGACCTCTACTATAATTGCTCAAACTTCTTCACGCCGGATGTTAAAAGCCATGCGTATACCAAGACCGCGATAATGGTAAATAACAATGTGAAGAGCCATAAAAACGCCGTCAGTGAAATGGCCGTATTTATGAAGAACACATACACAATCCCTACCGCAATAATTGTTACCATAGCCCCAAATATTGTTATCATCGCGGATAAGCCCTGTTTGACGACATAGGTTTCATTCGTCCAGTCGAGTTTTGGGAAATGCAGATTGACGGCAAGGCCGCAGACGGCGATTAACACCCCGGTACTTTGCGGAATCAACAGGAGTATTATCCAGTCCGTTATACTCCCGGCGGCAACGGTCGCCACACAAATCGACGCGACAAGGCAGGGAAGCCCTGAGATCAGCCAATGGGTGCATATTTTTGACTGTATAACCACCCTCGTCGGAGCGGGGATGCTTTTTATTATCCACAGATTTTTGCCTTCAAGGGAAATGAGCGACGCGCTGATGTTGTTTACCGTGTTTAGAAACGCGAGGATAAGCGCTCCCAAAGCGACGAGCGGCAGATTGCCGAACATGGGGAGGAACTCGTCAACATACTGAAATATGTCGGCCCTTTTTACGATGACTATGACGGACAGGGCGAGCATAAACAGAGAGCCAAGCGACGAGTTGAGAATAATGAACGGCTTGTTCCAGTAATGCGCCATTTCTTTCCGCACAAGCGCCTGAAACGCACTGCCTGCCTTCGCGGCCTTCTCTTTATAGACGGTTTTCGCGCTCCCGCGATTCGTTGTGAGGATCTTCCGGTAATTGGCGGAAAGCAGGATCACCGCCGCGGCGAACGGCGCAATCGCCCATACCATGAATAACAAGCCGTCAATAATACTACCGTCCGCTACGCTTTTTCCGAAAGCGTAAAAAGGCGGCATCGCTCGCTGAAACGCACGCGCGAGTTCCTCTCCACGGCTTACCAGCTCGGCTAAATAGCCCTGAAAATTGGCAACCATGATGAAATACGCGGTCAAAAATCCAATGGAAAGAACGAGAACCAAAATGTTTTTCCGCCGCATCCTCGACGTTGCCACACCCAGGAGCCACGCGAGCAGCAGCGAGAGGGCCATCGCCATCAGCGGCAGGAGCAGGATTCCTATGACAAAAAACAATATTCCGGCGGGGGATGCGTATCCGCCATTTACCCACAGTATAAACGCCGGTGAAGCGACAATTGCCGTAAAGACGTATTCAAACACGAGGATCACGAGAAGGCGGCTTAAGAGGATTTCCGGGGTTTTTATCGGCATTGAAAGTAAGAGTTCGTTATCCTTCGCGCCGAAGATCTGCGCCGACGCGGTGAAGAGCGTACTGATCACACTTAGACCAAACGCTGCGGCCGCGAGAAACGCGAAATACATCCAGCCGATCCCGGCGGAGAAAAAAGGTTCAAGCAGTGACATGAAAACCGCGAAAAACATACCGAAAAAGGCGGCGATAATGTAAACCGCCAAAAACGAAAGGAGGATCATCTTTCCGGCGCCGGCTTTCTTTTTTCCGGACGTGAAATAATGTGCGCCCAACGCCTTCAGATTGATAATGAAAAGCTTCCCTATCATTTCCCGCCTTCCTCAAGCTCAAAAAAGACCTTCTCAAGTGACTGGTCGCCGCGCACCTTGTCCATATCGCCCGAAGCGACGAGCCTGCCGTTCTTGATGATGGCAACCCTGTCGCACAGCTTTTCCGCCACCTCAAGGATATGGGTCGAAAAGAACACCGCGCCGCCTGAGTCGCATTTTTTCCGCATGAGGTCCTTTACGACGCGCGACGCCATCGGATCCAGTCCCACGAAAGGCTCGTCAAGCACCAGGAATTCCGGTTCATGGATAAACGCGGAAATCAGCGCGATTTTTTGCTTCATGCCGTGCGAGTAGGCCGCTATGGGCTGGGCGAGGTCGGTTGTCAGTTCAAACATATCGGCGTATAAACGAATCCGCTCCTGGCGCTCCGAAGCGCCGACGCCGTAAACATCGGCGATAAAGTTCAGATACTTGATTCCCGAGAGGAAATCGTACAAATCGGGATTGTCGGGGATATACGCCATTCGGCGCTTGCATTCAATCGGCTCCCGTTTTATGGATCTGTCGGCGATGTAAATTTCACCGCTGTCGAAACCGAGGATGCCGCAGACAGACTTGATGGTCGTAGTTTTGCCCGCGCCGTTAGGCCCGATGAAACCGCATATTTCGCCATTCGCAATGTCCAGCGATAAATCGTCCACCGCCTTCTTGTCGCCGTAAGTTTTTGTCAAGTGTTCAATTCTAAGCATTAAATCCCATCCTTCAATTCGTTGTTCCCATGATTATATTTTTCGTAAAACTCGTTACGCAATATATCCATAAAGATTATATCATGCCTTTTATTTCCCCTTAATAGCGCCTCCCGTTTTTTACCGATAGGTTTAAAACCTACTTTGTCATAACATTTTTTCGCGCGTTCATTATATGAATATACCCTTAAAGAAACATTATACAAGTTCAATGCTTTGAAACCATAGTCCAATAACAGGCTTAGCGCTTCACTTCCATATCCGTTACTCCAGTATTTCTTGTTTCCGATGAAAATCCCTATTTCGGCTGTCTGGTTCAAATGGTCCATGCTGACGAACCCGCAATTTCCAATCAGTTTGTTGCTGTCATTGTCAATTATTGAATAATTGTGCTCTCTTGACAATTTCTCCAAAAATTCTTTTTCGTTTTCAAGGTTTATTATTCGTGAATAAAGAACCAAATTCTCCGTTACTTCCAAATCATTAAGCCATTCGGTAAATGTTTCCGCGTCATTCACATCTATTGGAGATAAATAGCATTTTTTCCCAGTCATTTTCCTGAAATACATATTCATTCCTCCAAATCTGTTTATATTTTATAGCCTGATTATCGCCATAATATCAATTTCATCAAGGGGCTTGTTGGCAATGCGCGGCCGCTCCGGAAAAATTCACTTTACTTTAGTATGCTCAGGCGGTATACTGCTATTAATAGGGAGCGATAATTCTTAAGCAAAACCCTAAATATTCCAGGAGGAAAGAAGATGAGAAAAAGCGTTATCCTTTTGATTCTGCTGCTCAGCATAGGCTCCATGGTCTTTGCGACGGCAGCCAGGCAAAGCCCTGCGAGCGGGACAGGTCCGGTTAATCTGACCATATTCTACAGCGACAATCCCACCCTTCCGTTCAGGCAAGACTGGCTGACGATAAGGAAAGCGGAAGAACTGTTCAACGTGAGGGTTAACTGGGAGGTAATTCCACTGGCTGACTTCCAGACCAGGGTATCCCTGGCCCTGAACACCGGCATTAACACCCCGGATGTTATAACCGTGCAGAGTATGGGCGGCGATAACCTGGCCCTGGCCCAAAACGGCGCGATAGTTCCCATCAGCGACTATTCCACCTGGACCCCCAATTTTAACGCCCGTGTATCAGAATACGGTCTCCGCGCTGACGTGGACAGGGAGAAGCTCAGGGACGGGAAACTCTACTACCTTCCCGCGCTCTATGACGCTCCTTTCTATGACGCGGGGCTCATACTCAGGGAAGACCTCCTGGCGAGATACAATATGCGAGCGCCGACGACCTTTGACGAACTCGGCAATTTCCTCAGGGCTTACAAACGCGATAATCCTGCTTCCTATCCCCTGACCGTGACGATAGGTCCCCGTGTCCTTTACCGCTTTACCCAGCCTGCATGGGGTTTCACCCTCCACAGAAGCGCCCCTGGCGGCGGCAGGGTTTTAAGCTGGGATTATGACAGGAATACCTTCTTCGCTGCCGCGACAAGCGATCAGTACCGGGAGTATTTGAGGTATTTTAACAGGTGGTATACCGAAGGGCTCCTGGATCCCGAGATGGCAGACCCCGTAAACGGCGATATAATGAACCGCAAAATGGCAACCGGCTCCGCTATCGCGACCTACGCCTGGTACGATCAGATCGGCGGGATGGCCAGCGCAAGCACAATTCAGGGTTTCCAGTTGAATATGTATCCTCCCCTCGCAGGTCCCGCGGGCGCCCATACCTGGCATAAGGATAGAGTCGGCGCCGGCATACTCTTCCCCATCGCCGTCAGCAGAAGGGCGGATTTTGAAAATGTAATACGGGCAGTTGACAATATGTTCTATAGTAAAGAGGCGGAACTCCTCTGGTGCCTTGGCGTGGAGGGGGAAACCTATACCATGCAGGGAGGGACTCACAGGTTCATTGACAGCATAGTCAATTCAGCCGACGGTACCTATAAAACCATGCAGATCCGCTACGGCTGCGGAACAGCCACGCTTCAATACATTTGGAATAACGCCAGGGAGATGACCAAATATGACGCCAACTACGCCCGGATTAACCAGGCCGTGGCAGCCATGCCCGGCGCGATGCAGAGCGTGTGGCCTACGCCCCGCTACAGAAATCCCGTTGACGCGGAAAGGGCGGCGTCCCTCCAGGGCACCCTCTATGACGCCTGGCTGGTTTGGGACAATGACTTCCTCACCGGGGCCAGGAGTTTGGATACAGATTGGGCCGCGTATGTGGCGGACATGAACTCCAAGGGGTTAAACGAATTATTGCAGTTGTTTAACAACAACCTGTAGGAAGCGTAATTATGGAGCAAAGCGTTCCGGTTAGGCGCAAAGAAACTTTTTTCACCCACTTGTGGAAGTACCGGGCGCTTTACTCCATGACGGTAATCCCTCTGGTTTACTTTCTCGTTTTTAAGTACCTCCCCATGTTCGGAAATATCCTGGCTTTCAGGCGTTACCGTCCGGGCATGGGGCCATGGGGAACGGAGTGGGTGGGTTTCACTTACTTTGAACGCTTCATCAATGATGAGAGTTTCTGGCGGGCCTTCCGCAACACCCTTATCACCTCGTTATGTAACATCCTCGTCAACTTTCCCCTGCCCATCTTTTTTGCGATCATCCTGAACGAGGCGCGGCTTAAATGGTTCAAAAAGACGGTGCAGACCGTTTCCTATATGCCGCGCTTCATCTCTACCGTGGTTGTCATCGCCATGCTTGGGGAGCTCCTCTCACCGTCGAGCGGGCTCCTCAATCGTTTCCTTGTAAGCGCGTTCGGCATTGAACCGATTTACTTTGTGAACCTGCCCCAATGGTTCCGTCCCATTTACGTCTTTACCGACGCGTGGCAGTACACGGGCTGGACCGCTATTATTTACCTTGCGGCTATTTCCAATATCAACGCCGACCTTTACGAGGCGGCGGAAATTGACGGGGCTTCACGGCTCCAGAAGATCTTTCACGTAACCATTCCATCGATTATGCCCACAATAATGGTAATGCTTATTCTGAGTGTGGGGCGCATGCTTTCCCTGGGTTTTGAAAAGGTGCTGCTCCTGTATACCCCCAACAATTCCCGGGTCAGCGATATTCTGGATACGCTGGTTTATCGTACCGGCATCGCGGGAGGCGTGCCGAATTACTCCTACGCGACTGCCATCGGGCTTTTCAGCGGCGTCATCGGTTTGATTCTGGTATCATCGGCGAATTTCGTCAGCCGAAAGACCACCGGCGAGTCGATCTACTAGGGCAGGGGATAAAATGAAACAGGGAACAGCTTATACGGGGATGAGATACAGATTCGCCTTGTCCGATATCCTTGTGTACGGCGTAATGCTCATTTCCCTCTTCATCTGTTTTATACCTTTCTTCTATATGTTCGCACTCTCCTTTTCCGACACAAAGGAAATTATAAACAACCGGGTGGGCCTTTGGCCGCGGGGCTTTAATATTGCCGCGTATAATACCATATTCAATTATCCCAATTTCTTTGTGGCATACAGAAATACCATTTTTTACGCCTCTTGCGGTACCGCAATAGCTTTAACCCTAACCGTTCTTTTCGCGTATCCCCTGTCAAAACCATTTCTGCGGGGGAACAAAATCTTTCTTAAGATTGTTATCTTTACGATGTTTTTTTCAGGCGGGCTGATTCCCACTTACCTCTTAATCGCGAATCTGGGGCTTGCCTATACTCCCTTCGCAATTCTAATACCGTTTGCCATTGCCCCGTTTAACCTGATAGTCCTGATCAGTTTTTTCAGGGGGGTTCCCCATGAAATTGAGGAAGCGGCCCTGATTGACGGAATGGGGTACTACGGGATTCTGTTCCGGATTGTCCTGCCCATTTCCACCGCGGCTCTGGCCACCATAGGTTTGTATTACGCGGTATTTTTCTGGAACGACTGGTTTAACGCGTTGATATACCTTCGAAGTAGCCAGTACCCGGTTATGCTTTTCCTGCGAAACATCGTGATGGGCACCTTGTCTATGGAAGGCTCCGGTTCCGCCGAGGGGAGCAGTCTGGGCATCGCGATCAAGGCCGCGGTTATCATGGTTTCAACCCTGCCCATAATTATACTTTATCCGCTGCTGCAGCGCTTCTTTATCGCGGGCCTTACGGTGGGAAGCGTCAAAGGTTGATTTTTTTGCTGGTATTAATTAGAAGGTAATGCAATGAATACAAAACAAAAAATCGGCCAGCGAATCGCGCTGGGTTTTTCGGGAACGCGGGTAAGCGAGGAACTGCGCCGCCTCGTTGCAAGGTACAAAGCCGGGAATATTATTTTGTTCCAGCGTAATTTAGGGAATGCTTCACAGATAAGGGCTCTTTGCGGTGAGCTTCAGGAACTGGTCAAGTCGGAGACAGGGGAGACGGCCTTCATCGCCATCGATCAGGAAGGGGGAACCGTGGTAAGGCTGCCATCTGACATGGTAAACACCCCCGGCGCAATGGCTCTCGCGGCTTCGGGAAAAACCGAAAATGCCGCTCTTGCCGCGCAGATCACCGCCGCGGAGCTGAAGCGTATAGGGATCAACCAGAACCTCGCCCCGGTGCTGGACGTTAACTGCAACCCGGCCAACCCCGTCATCGGGAACCGCAGCTTTTCCCCCAATCCGGAGGACGCCGCCGTTTACGCCTGCGCCGCGGTCAAAGCTTTTAATGAGGCGGGGCTCATGTGCTGCGGCAAACATTTTCCCGGCCACGGTGACACTTCGGTGGATTCCCACCTCGCCCTTCCCATGGTAGACTTGAGCCTCGCCGAGCTGGAGGCGAGGGAGCTTGTGCCCTACCGCGCCGCGATTGAAGCGGGCATTCCCGCGATAATGACCAGCCACATCCTCTTCCCGCAGATAGAGCCTGAGAAAATCCCCGCCACCATGTCGCCGAAAATACTAAAGGGACTGCTTCGGGAGAGGCTGAGTTTCAAGGGCCTTATCCTGAGCGACGCCATGGAAATGGAAGCAATCAAGACCCACTACGGAATGCCAAAGGGCTGCGTTGAGGCCCTGGCCGCGGGAGTGGACATAGTCTACCTCTGCCACGAAATGCCTGAGGTGGAGGAAAGCCTCGAAGCGATATACGCCGCTTATGAAGCCGGACGTTTTGACTCGAAGGAAGCCGACGCTTCGGTGGAACGCATATTAAAGCATAAAGAAAAATACGCGGCCTTCGGCCTGGGCGGCGCAGATGAAAGCGATGAGGCGATAGAAGCGCGCAGAAAGCTGAACGCCGTTTTGACGCAAAGCACGCTTGCCCCACTTGAGTACGGCAAAGCGCCGCCGGTGTTTGGACCGCGGCCCTTTTTCGCTGGTCCGCTCGCGTACCGCGCCACAAACGCCTCGTCGACGCCGCTTGCCCAATTGAGTTTTGCCCGCTGGTTCGCTGAAAGATTCGACGGCAGTTTTGCGGAAACCCCGCTCAACCCCGACGCGGCCGAGATTAATCAAATTGTTTCCATGCCGCATGCCAGCTCCATTGTGATGGGAACTTACAACGGCCACCTCAATCCGGGCCAGATGGAGCTGGTCTCCGCGCTTCGCGACGTGGCGGAACAGCGGGAAATCCCGTTTATCGTCCTTGCCTTGCGAAATCCCTGGGACCTTTACCGGCTTCCCAAAGGCGTTTACGGTATGGCGCTGTGGGAATACTCGGAAAAAAGTTTTGAGGCCGTCGCTGCGGTGTTCCAGGGGACAGCAACACTTACGGGGAGGATACCTGAGATTAAAGGTTCCGCGCGGGAAACAGCATAACCGCCGTCAAACCAGAACCTTTTTCAGTCTTCCCAACAGCTCGTCCTTCGATGTCGGCTTCTTGATGTAATCAACTGCCCCCATTTCTTTGGCGCGCCTGATATTGGCGGGATCGCTTGATGCCGTAAGGAACGCTATCGGGACATTGTGCAAATCGCTGATTCCCTTTATACGGGTGTAGGTTACCCATCCGTCCGCTTCAGGCATCATCAAGTCAAGCAAAATATACGCGGGATCCATGCCCTGGTAAAGGAACTTCAGGGCTTCTTCACACGACTTGACGGTAATAACGTCGTAGTTTTCTTTCAGGAAAGTATCGATCATTTCCAGCTGAATCTCATCGTCATCCACGGCCAAAACTTTTTTCTTTTCCTGCCCCGTCACAGTCTTGAACTTTTCAGTTTCAATCTTAAGGCTTACAAAGTTATTATTGTTTTCCTCGCTCATTTCGGTTACGTGGGTTACCGCGGTCTTGATCTCACCTAACGCGCCGTTCACTATATCGCTCATACCGGTCATCGCCTCATTGCTGACCTTTATAAACTCATCTGTCTCCCTGATCAAATCGGCGCCGGATTTGGACATGTCTTCCGAACCCTTCTGGACAGATTCGGTTATTTCCTTAAGGCGGCCTATGGCGTCCAGTATTTGCTTCCCACCGGCTTCCTGTTCTTCCATCGCGTTGCGGATATTTTGTTCATGGGTGGAAACCGTTTTTACCCCCGAATCTATGGCCCCAAAACGCTCAAGCACCTCATCGGAAGACTTGGTAATGCTGTCTATACTTGCCTTGATCTTTTTTAGCATGGCCGAGGTGGTTTTTGACTGCTGACCAGATGACTCAGCGAGCTTACGGATTTCATCGGCCACAACCATGAACCCTTTTCCCACCTCTCCCGCGTGCGCCGCTTCAATGGCGGCGTTCATCGCNAGNAGGTTTGTCTGGCTCGCGATTTTGTTCATCACCAGGTTGATTTCCAGAAGCCCTTCNGACTCCTTCGCGATTTCCTGTATTTCCTGCGCGACCGTATTGAGGGATGTCTTTCCGTGTTCCGACGCTTCAATCAGGGCATTGACGTTTTTGCTGTTTTCCACCAGCGTTTGACTCACCGAATGTATGTTAGCCGTCATTTCCTCAATGGCCGAAGACGACGTGTTTACGCTGTCGGCCTGTTCGTCTATCAGTTTAATCTGGTAGTCGATACTGGTTTTGATATTATCAATTGCCTTGTTAACTCCGGCCGATCCTTTTTTCTGTTTGTCTTCCAGCGTCTTTATTTCTTCAAAATTCGCCGCGATATGGTTTACGGCCGCCGAAGTCTTTTGCATATTAATGGTTAGCTCATGGCCGGTATTCGTAAGCGCGTGTATTTTGTTTTTTATAACACCCACAAGATTTTTCAGATTGTCGAAAGTCAAATTGAAAACTCTCGATATTTCGGCAATTTCGGCAATGCTTTCTGCCTCTTTGTTATCGATTCTCCTGGTAAGATTCCACTCCTGTGAAATATCGCGAATGATGCCTACCACTATCTTCAGGGGCTTTACAAACAGCTTTGCCAGAATAATATTGAAAATGACGAAAATAATGAAAATCACCGCAAGCACCACAAGGAACAGCCACGTTATGGTGTTATTGTAGTCCGCGATGCTGTCGTGTAAAACCGCCGCCGAATACCATCCCAGCAGCGGCACCGTACCTATAGCCATATTCCCCGTTGAGGTATGCGTAACTTTCGATTCTCCCGGTTTAAGGCTTTTCGCGCCGGCGATTACTCCCGAGCCGTCCCCGCCCAATTCCTGTTCGATGTTCTTTTTCGCGGCTACCAGATTGACATCCTTTGCGCCTGTGATTTCCCCGGCGTCATTAAAGAAATACAGCGCCGCGTTCCCTGTGTAATTTCTGTAAAGCGTGTCGATAAACGTCGAGAGATTAATGCCGGTTCCAAGTATCCCGATAGGCCTGTGATTGGCGTCAAAAACAGGCGCGTTGATCCAGAGGTTCGTTACGCGTAAATCCGGGTTATAGTTGATATTGAAATTATACACTTCCGTTTCGCGAAGGGTCATGTTATACCAGTAATTATCCGGGTTTGCGGCGTCAACCCAATACGGCGCATTGTCGTCGGAGTAGAACATTCTGTCTGTATCATTCACCCAAAAGAGCGATTTGCTCGCGAAGGCGAAGCGATAGGCGGATATTTCCGTAAGAGCGATTCTGCTTAAATCAGGATCGTCAGGGTTCACAAAGTATTCCTGAATCAACGGGGAACCCGCCATCTTCAGCGCTATGGCGATTTCGTTATTAACCGACGCTTCCAGCTTGATTCTTTCTATTTCGAGCATTTGGGATAATTCATTGCCCTTGTTTGTCCTGATGATCTGGCGCATGGAAAAAATAAAAGCTATGCTTCCGCCTATGAGAATGATCAAAAACAGCGAAACAGAAATAATAACGAACCATCTCATCAGGGACGTCTGGTTCCCTTTTGTAGAAATCCCGGATAATTTTTTCCTGATCGTATCGCCTAACATATATTCTCTCCGTTCGTGTTGATTAAGCGGCTTTAACAAGCGCCATTGATCGTTAAAACGGTTCCATTGTATCATAGATTAACAGTTTGGAAAACAAGTATAATGTGTATGTTATTCGTGTAAAAAGGTATTTCAGTGATACAATATATTAAAAATTGGACATATTGGATAAAAAGTCAATTTCATCTTCCCGGTAAACACGTACTTGAAGCTCTTGCCCCCGGCGGTTATTATATTGTTGTTGAAAAAATAAAGCGTACAGTAAAAACGCAGAAGTGAGGAGGAAAAGCATGTCTATTCATATTGCCGCCAAAGAAGGGGAAATCGCCGAGGTAATACTTCTTCCGGGGGATCCCCTGCGAGCGAAATTTATCGCGGAGAATTATCTTGAAAACGCTAAGCTCTACACCGAAGTGCGGGGCATACTCGGCTTTACCGGTACCTACAAGGGCAAGCGGGTTTCCGTTCAGGGTACGGGAATGGGCATCCCTTCCATCTCGATTTATGTAAACGAACTCTTCAGGGACTTCGGCGTCAAGCGGGCCATAAGGCTCGGTACAGCCGGCGCCATCCAGGAAAACCTGAAGCTTCGCGACCTGGTTATCGCCATGACCGCCTGTACCGATTCAGGCGCCAACAAGATCCGTTTCGGCGGCCGGGACTTCGCGCCGGCGGCGACATTCTCGCTGGTAAAAAAAGCTCATGAAATCGCGACCGCCCGGGGCTGGGAGGCGGCGGTTGGCCCGATAATTTCCTCGGATATGTTCTACACCGAAGACCCGGATGAGTGGAAACTCTGGGCAAAGTTCGGCGTTCTGGCTGTGGAAATGGAAACCTCGGAACTCTACACCCTGGCGGCAAAGTACGGGCGGGAATGCCTTTCCCTCCTCACAATTTCCGACAGCCTCGTAACCCATGAAGTTACCACCGCCGAAGAGCGGCAGACCTCATTTACCCGGATGATGGAAACGGCGCTGGAAACCGCGATCAGTTAAGGGACGCGATAAATTAAGGGAAGTTGACCTTTATTAAAGTTTTAAGTAAACTAAGCATAAGCCCAGATGGTGGAATTGGTAGACACGCTGGTTTCAGGTACCAGTGCCTTCAAAAGCATGGAAGTTCGAGTCTTCTTCTGGGCAAATCGCTAATTGCTTGTGTTACAATGAATTAGCTGAACAGTACCTACCCAACAACGGGCGGTACGTCATACGCAGAATCCCCGAGGATCACTCTGAGGATCATTTTTGAAAATGATTTCTTGAGGATCACGGGAAGAAGTGAGGTTGACGTATGCGCTCGTCAAAAGAACACGCACCCTATTCTCTCTACAAGAAACAAACCAAGTCGGGTCTCTTTTGGTATGTCCGCTTTTGGGACG
>JGI24698J34947_10000414_pt1 | contig 19562 bp, 11 predicted proteins | sample TergutMp193P3_FD_34947 | JGI IMG/M metagenome (IMG submission 34947) | reverse complement strand
TGGACATAGACGCGGAAGAAAAGGCGAAACTTACCACCGCCGACCTTGTGCAGCGTTTCAGGGACATCAAGAAAAAAGAACTTGCGAATGACGAGATGCTGCTGGGGTAGGGGAAGAGAGCAATCCAAACACATAAGCATAAAAATACTTTATTGTCAAAGTAAAGGAGATACAAATGACAAAGAAAAGTTTACTGATGTTGGTTCTCGCGCTTGTTGTCGCGGGAGGAATTTTCGCGCAGACAAATTTTGCGTCGATGCCGAAGAATACGGTCACCGTTGATTTTGGACCGACTATTATCGGCCTGGCTATCGGGCAAGCGGGAAATTTGGCGAAAAATTTTGTGGAAGATTTCCCGGAAATAAAATCTTCCGGTTTCGGTATCGCGGCGCAGTTTGAGCGTCAAGTGCTCAGCCAGTTGGGCATCGCGGCGAGATTTGCCTATCTGGGATTTGGTTTTAACTATTCGGAGAATTTTATTGATTCCGGCAGTTCAAATAACGTGTCGCTTAAGCTGGATGTTAAGACCATTTCCGCCGAAGGCCATGCGCGTCTTTACCCATTTACCGGAAGGACTTTCTTCCTGGACGGAATGTTGGGTTACGGCAATTTGATCATTGACGCTTCGGGCGAAATTGTTGGCACGGATCCAAATACCGTTAAATTAACCGCGCCAAGGAGCTATGCAAAACTGGGCGCGAAGCTTGGCTGGCGTATAGACTTTGGCAGACCGGGCGGCTTTGTCTTTGAACCTTCATTCGGTTACGATCACGCAATCGGTCTTGGCGACAGCTTCACAAAACAGTTGCAAAGAGAAGTTGGCGAGGATTTTAGTATTCCAAGTGACATGGACGACGCGTTCAAGATTCTCGAAAGCTACGTATTGGTAGGCGGCCCGCGCGTAACACTGGGCTTCGGTTGGCGGTTCTAAGATAAGGGAACGGGGATTAGGGGTTGGGGAATAGGGTGCTCTTTATTAGAATGTTCCCTGGCCCTCAGCTCCTGATCTCCCAGCGCTGCCAAAAATGATAAGAAAAGCCACGATAAATGACTGTTCCCGAATTGCGGAAATTCAAGTGTTTGGCTGGAGATGCTCGTATAAGGACTTTATTTCATTGGACTATTTATACAATAAAATGACCGTAAAAAATCGTGAGGAAAAATTTATCGAATATTTTGGTGTTAATGAAAAAACAGATGAAACGTATGTTTACGAAGAAGATTATATTGTAAAAGGGTTTATGACAATAGGGAATTGCAGAGACGACGATAAAGATCACAATACATTTGAACTATGGGGAATATATATAGACCCGTTATTCCAAAGGCAGCATATGGGAGCAAGACTTGTTGATTATTGTGTTAGCGAGGCAGTTAAAAGAAATAAAAAAGAAATTGTATTATGGGTTTTTGAAAAGAATAAAGATTCTATTGAGTTTTACAAAAAGATGGGTTTTTTGCCGGATGGGAAAAGTAGGATATATGAAACCTTTAATGAAAAGGGAATCAGATTTAACAGGAAATTAAGCTTTCTATAAGACCCACGAAGCGGGCTGGGCAATGCCTTAGGCGAGAGCTCCCTGTAGAACTCGGCTCCGAAGCCACCTGACCACATAATCCTCAAGCTCAGATTTACAATTAAATATTTATGAGTGGAGAAATGAGCTTTCCCTGCTCGCGGTATGTATGTTATTGTTAGTCCATGGGAACCATCAATTCTGTGCTGATAGCGGGCGCGGGGGCCATCGGCCTGCTTGTCGCGGAGACAATCTACAAGGCTGCGCCGGATAGCGTTTCAATCCTGGCGAAGGGAGAGCGCCTTGAGCGTTACCGGAAAAACGGCCTTTGGGTAAACGGGCAAAAGCTTGATTTTCACCTTACCAGCGGTGAGGAAGTCGATCTCATCATCGTCGCCTCGAAGTTTCATCACCTTGAACAGATTATCGAAGACATCGCCCCTTGTGTGGGCAAGGACACCATCATTCTTTCGCTGCTCAACGGCATTTCCAGCGAGGAGATAATCGGGCGGCGGTACGGGCGGGAGCGGCTGCCCCTCGCGATGATCATCGGTACAGACGCCGCGCACAAGGGCGAATCGACCACCTACACGCGGAAGGGCATCATTCACTTTGGCGATGGGGAGGGGCGGAACGGGGAGCGCGAGGACAAAATAGCGGAGTTCTTCACGCGAACCGGCATCGTGTTCAAGCTTGACCCCGATATGAAACGTGCGCTCTGGTACAAGTTCATGTTGAACGTGGGGGTGAATCAAACCACAGCAATCCTCCGGCTTCCTTATGCGGCGTTGCAAACCAAGGATGAGGCCGGGGAGATCCGTGAGGCATGGGCGCTGATTGAAATGTGCATGCGCGAAGTAATTGCGATAGCCAATGCCGAAGGCATCGACCTCAACGAAAGCGACATCAAAAAAAGTCACGAGACCGTGAATCCCCTTGACCCTTCTGGCTGTACCTCCATGTGCCAGGATGTCCTTGCGAAACAGAAAACGGAACTGGAGATGTTCAGCCTCACTGTGATGGAGCTGGGTAAAAAGCACGGCATTCCCACGCCGGTGAACGAGCTGTTCTATTTACAGTTACGGGTGATTGAAAAGAGTTATGGATTAAAGATGAAAACATAATATGGAGAAAGTAACTTATATAAAGCACATAAAAAAACTTCTGAAAACATATCATCCTGACTTATGCCCTGATGAAAATTTAAGAAACGCATATAATGAAATCACAGTAAAATTGAATAACGCCCTGGGTAAATTGGAAAACAAAGAAAAGAATAATGAAGGAAATACATTGGTAAACAAAGACTTTGATATTCATAGTTTTAGGTATTACTTGTCGAAAATTCAATCTATTGGAATAGGCAAAAAATCCATGCTAAATAAAGACTTTATTATATTCAGGGATTTTCTGATTTCTGAAATAAATAAAAGCAATGAAAAAACAGGTGAATACTTTGCCCTTTTATTATCTGATGAGAATATTATGAATGATTCAATAGGTTTATTTGCAAATGCATACGCAAATTATACTTCAATATTTCAGAATTATTATCAGTATAATGAACAGACGGTAAAACAATGTATAAAAATTGGCGATTCATATTTTGACGATTATGTAAATAAATGCGAGATCAACGATATAAAAAACATAATTGAAGAAATTAAGGAATGGTTGCAGGAAGTCAGGTATATGTTGTATTGAAACCGGTTTTATGGTACACTTATCGTCTTATTCAGGAGCATTTATGAAAAAAAGTACCCCGCTTCGTGTTTTTATACCGTTGCTGATTCTCGCCGCTTTTGCGGTTTTGGGCTTTGGTGCCTGCAAAAAGAAAGAAGCCGCCGTAACTACAGTCTTTACCGCTCCCAATGTGTCCCCCGGAAGGCCGGCGGCGGGGCTTGGGGCTTACCGGATTGCCTACTACGAAGCCGCGCTTGAGGAAGGGGTTGCAGCGGCGGGGAATATACAGGAGAGCGATGAGCCTTTCAGGATTGTGGATTACGGTCCTTTTGGGGAACTTCCAAGCGAGATAAAGAAACCGGCGATTTATGTGGTCTTTTCCCAGCCGGTGGTTCCCCTGGCAAGACTTGGCGACCCGATTCGGGAGGACGCGGGGCTTTTTACCATTGAGCCTGCCCTTACGGGGGTTTACCGCTGGTACGGGACGCGGCTTCTTTCATTTGAACCGGACGCGGAGAATATGCCCCAGCACGAGTACAAGGTCACGGTTTCGGACAGGATTAGGTCTCTGGGCGGTAAGAGCCTGGAAGGGGAGAGGTCTTTCAGCTTTGAGACCGAGCGGCTCGATGTTTTGGACTGGCGACTGGGTACGGGCGAATACTGGGTGAACAGTTGGGATGCCGACCCAATGGAAGCGAAAAATATCAGTATCGTTTTTTCATATCCTGTAAACCTTACTGAAATCGGCAAGTGGATTGAGGTGCGGGCCGCCGGGAGGAGCTACCCTTTCACCCTTTCCCGGCTTCCCGAAAATAATGAGAGGTATTTTTGGAATCTCAATCAAGGCGGACAGGCGGTGGTTCTTACGCTTAACGACACTCTTCCCGTGGATACGGATGTGAGTTTGATTATTCTTGCGGGGGCGCGTTCAGAGGCGACCTGGCTTGGTTCTAAAGAGAGCCAGGTTTTCGGTTTTCACACGTTACGGCCTTTCCGTCTTAATGACTCTTCAGCCCGCACATATTCCAGCCCCAGAACCGAGGAAGGGGACAGCATTCCTATTTACCTTCAATTCAGCCATTCTGTTGACCCGGAAGTTGATCCGTCATTTTTTACCGTTGAGGGTATGCCGCCGCTTACCCGTGATAATATCCGTGTCTACGGCAGTACGGTTGTGATAAGCAGGCTTCCCCTTGAGTACGAAACAAATTACCGTGTGCTTGTATCAACGGGAGTAAAAGATATTTACGGACGTTCCCTGGCCCGCGCCGATGTTATTGTCCAGGTGGGCGAGGCCAATAGCTATGTGTACTTTCTCAATACCGGTTCGAAAATGCTGGAAGCTAATTATCCGCCACTAGTGGCATGGGAGGCCCAGAATCCCCTGAGCCTGAGTTCGTTGATCACCACCGCTTCGGGGCCTTATGAGCGGCTTCCACTTTCGGCCCTCCTGACCCGTGATATTTCGGGACTGCCGAAAAATGGAAAAAGCTTTTTTATGGAAGATATGAGCCCTTTCCTTGGGCCCAGTGGAAAGGGCAGCGTAGCCATGGCATGGGAATACGATTACCGTTCACAGTGGAACAACAGGCTAATCAGCGACAATGCCTGGCTCACTGTGCAGGTCACCGACATTGGCATTACCCTGCGTTATGCGTATAACAAGGTGCTGGTTTGGGCGACGAAGCTCTCTACCGGGGAACCTGTCGTGAATGCGGCTGTGGAACTCAAGGAAGGGAACGCTGTGGTTCGCGAGGGGAGAACCGACGCACAAGGTCTCGCGGTTTTTGATTTCCGTGACGGGGAGTTCATTTCCCTTTTTACCGATCTGTATCCCTCATACAATTTGAGCAACTGGGATAGCGGTTTCCGCGTCAGGGTGATCGAAGGCGGCGGAGCAATGGTGGGCGGTGATGAGGCGGAATTTATCCCCGATGGCGGCCATAACATCTGGCGTTTCGATGTAAGATCGGCGAAGACCCCGTTTACCGTTGAAGAAGAAACACCATTAATTTTTATGTTTACCGACCGAGGGGTTTACAGGCCGGGTGAAACCGTTACTTTCCGGGGCATAGACCGGAGCCTTTCCCGTGGGAGTTTTTTGCCCTATACGGGAGCCTACATTGTTCAAGTTTCAAACGGCGGCTATAATGTGCCGGCGATTGTAACTCTTGTCGGAATGACGACGAATAACGGCGGGAGCCACGGTTCCTTCACGCTTCCGGAAAACCTTGAGCCGGGCCGTTATGTTATAAACTACAGCCGTGGCAGGAGCAGCGAGCGTTCTGAAAATACAATTACCTTTCTGGTGGCTAATTTTGAGCGCCTCCGTTTTGAAGCTTCGCTTAGATTTCCTGATGTCCTTTCTTATCAGGGTGAAAGAATATCAGGCCGCCTGTCCGCTTCGTATTTATCGGGAGGCGGGCTTTCAGGCGCTCCCTATACGTTCTACTGGAGCCGCGAACCTGCGGGCTTTAATCCCGGCGGTTCGTGGGGTTATTGGCGTTTCGGGCCGGATACCTACGACAGCCGCTATTTCGCGGCGAGCGGTGAAGGAACCCTGGGCCCGGATGGCAGTGATGATATAGCGCATAACGTAGACGCGGACGGTGTCGAGGGAATTACCTACCGTTACCGTCTGGAGGCCTCGGTTCAGGATGCGGCAAGGCAGGAAATTTCCGCGCGGGGCGCTGTCATTGTCCATCCCGCTTCTTTCTACATTGGTTCCCGGTTGGACACGGGAAGCAGCAGGACGCCGGCCCTTAACGCGGTGACGCCTTCGGCGTACTTCCTTCAGGCCGGTTCGCCAGCCACAATGAGCTGGGCCCTTCTCACACCGGAAGGCGTTCCCTTTGAAAGCAGCGACGCCCCGACAATTTCCTTTACGCTTGTTCGCCACGAATGGAAGCAGATACGACAGGCGGGAATCGGGGGCAGGATAAACCTCCAATGGGAAAGGGTTGAGGAGATCGTCACGGAACAGAGCTTCCGTCCCGGCAGGGGGGAGCACGCGGGCGCCTTTTCGTTTACGCCTAACGAGAGCGGCCAGTGGGAAGTGCGCCTTTCTAGCAGGGATTCCAGGGGCCGTTCCGCTCAAACACGCTACGGCTTTTATGTGACCGGCGGCGGTTGGGTGCTATGGGGCAGGGGAGACTCGGACAGCATCACGCTTACGCCTGACAGATCTTCCTATGCTCCGGGTGAAACGGCGAAACTCCTCGTTCAGTCTCCGCTACCAAAAGGGAAATATCTTCTTACTATTGAGCGGGAAGGAATACTCGAGGAAAAGATCATCGAACTTGACGGTTCCGCCCACACAATCGACATTCCCGTTAGGGATTCGTACATACCCATCGTGTACGTGGCAATCGCTTCTTATACCGTCAGGTCCGGGCCGCCGGAAAACACCTATTACGAACCGGATTTGGACAAACCCAAGGGGCTTTTCGGCCTCGCAACACTCTTTATCGATCATGACAGCCGGCATTATGCGATAGAAATTGAAAGTTCCAAGGGCACTTACAGCCCGGCGGAAGAGGCGGAGGTGACCCTCAAGGTGAGCTATAACGGCAGGCCTGCGCCCGGCGTTGAACTGACCTTTATGGCGGTTGATCGGGGAGTTGTTGACCTCATTGACTACCATGTGCCTGACCCACTGGCTTTCTTCTACAGCACCTGGAATTTCCCGCTGGGGGTGCGCGGCGCGGACAGCCGCTCGCTTCTCATCGATCCGGTTACCTACAACCTGACGGACCTCCAGGGCGGGGACGAGGATAGTTCCAAGCTGGATGAGCGCAAGGATTTCAGGCCCACTGCCATTTTTGAGCCTTACCTTGTTACGGGGGCGGACGGAACCGTTATGGTGAAATTCAACCTTCCCGATTCGCTTACCACTTACCGTTGTACGGCAGTTGCGGTGGGCTTGAGCGATTTCGGCATTGCCGAGCAGGACCTGCGGGTGAGCGCTCCTCTTACGGCAGTGGCCGCCCTGCCGCGCAAGCTCCGCTGGCGGGACACGGGGACAATATCGCTTATACTCACGAACCTTGACAGGGACGTGGTTGAGGCGAGGGTCTCGGTGGAAACGGAAATGATTGATGATGGCACCAGTCTGTGGGACACGGTGCTGGAAATCGACGGGGCGAGTGAGAAGACAGTCCGGATCAATCCCGGCGCCACGGCTGAGGTTTCGTTTAACGCCGCCGCCCTGGGCGCAGGGGAGAGCAGGATTATCTTCACCCTCCGTTCTCCCCAGGTAAACGAGAGGATCGTGAGGACGCTCACTGTGGACAGGCCGGTGCTTTACGAGACGGTTACCACAATCGGCAACCTGGGGAACGAGAATCCGTTTATTGAGGAAGGGGTGGTTATTCCTTCCCTCGTTCCCGAAGGTACGGGGAGCCTTTCGGTTTCGCTGTCGGTTTCACGGCTTGCCCTGCTCAAGGAGGCGGTTCGGTATTTATTAAATTACCCCTACGGATGCCTTGAGCAGCGTACCGCGCAGCTCCTCCCCCTCGTTGCCTTCGCGGATCGTCTTGAGAGTTTTGAACTTGACAGCCCGGTACTCAATCCGAAGAAGGTTATTGAGGATGAAATTGCCTCGCTCGCAAAAAGCCAACTGCAAGACGGTTCTTTCCCATATTGGCCCGGCGGGCAATACGGCAACGCCTACGTTACGCTGCGGGTTGCGCATATCGTCGCGTTGGCAAGGCAGAAGGGTTATGCGATACCGGCTGAGATGAACACCCAAACAATGCTGCGGTATATCAGCGGCATTGACTTTACCAGCCCGCCTTTTGTCCGAGATCACTTTATCAGGGGCTATTCACTTTGGGTTCGCACCATGTACGGCGAGAGAATAGGCACGGAAATTACCAATTATCTCAGGGGGGGAGATGCACTCGGCATTTCGGGCTTCGGGTTTGCCGGCCTTGCGGCAATGGAGCTTGGGATGAGAGACCTTGCCACATCCGCCAGGGACAATGTAAGGCGCTTCATTCGGCCGGGAACGCGTAGCCTGGATCTGACTGACACCTACGAGAGTGGTGGAAATTTCTGGGGTCACGACACAGATCGTTATGCGATAGCACTCATGCTTTATCACGCGTTGTCCCCGTCTGATGACATGACAACCCGGCTCGCCAATTCGCTCATTGAGCGCCAGCGCCGGGGGATATGGACGAATACCTCTTCCTGCTACTGGGCTGTTCTCGCCTTTGGTCGTATCGCCGACGCTGAGGAACAGGAATGGGCAGGAGGCCTTAATTCCCGTCTTTCCCTTGGAGGGACAACGCTTCTGGAAAACGCTTTCCAATCCGCTGGAGGTGTGCCTGTTTACAAATCCTGGGCTTTTGGGGAGGCTCCCATGGACGACATAGCGCGTGACGCCCTTCTCCCGCTGAGGATTGAGCGGGAAGGCTCCGGGCAGCTTTATTATACCGCAAGCCTCCGCTACGGGATTCCCACGGAACTCGCCGCGGCCCGCGACGAGGGCTTGAGTGTCTTTGCCGAAAACTTTGATTCTGACGGGAATCAGGTCAGGGATGGGGTGCTTGTTCCCGGCAAGACCTATACCAAGAAGGTAACGGTTTCCAGCTCAAGGGATCGCACTTTTGTCGCCCTCAGGGCGCCGATCCCATCGGGGGCTGAAATTGTGGACGCAGCTTTTGTTACAAGTTCCACGGTTCCGCCACGGGAAGATGACAGCAGGCGAGGTGAGTATTACTGGGAAGCGCCGCCGGTGCGCTTTATCATGGATGATGAAGTCGTGTTCCACTGGGATTATTTCCCGGCGGGGAAAAAGGAAGTTGAGTTCCGTTTCCGGGCGGTGATGCCAGGGGTTTATCCCACGCCGCCGGTTCAGGCTGAATGTATGTACGAAGAAGAGATTTTTGGCCGTGGGGCCGGGGAGTTGTACCGTATCGGGCTTTAGCTAGGGGCTTTTCCCAGACGATAGTGTAAGAGGTTTTTTTGTGAATATAGATATTGCCGAGTTATGGGCGACGTACAGTCATAATATTCTTGACATAGGCCGAAAGCTTATCATCGCGGTATTGATTATAATCGGCGGCAGAATCGTTATTTTGCTTTCCAGAAACCTGGCGCAGAAAGCGGTTACCGGAAAATTAAAAGCCGATGAGACGCTGGCTTCGGTTATACGGATGGTAATTCATTACGGGATCATTATTATCTGCTTCTTAATGATCCTGAGCCTTTTTGGGGTTAATACCACCGGCCTCGTCGCCCTTTTGGGAGGCGCGGTAGTTGCGGTGGGCTTCGCTCTCAAGGATACCCTTGGCAATATCGCCGCGGGGATTGTCATTCTGTTTCTCAGGCCTTTCAAAAAAGGGGACTTTATCGAATGCGGCTCTGTCATGGGTTCTGTCCGGGAGATGGGGCTTTTTGCCACGATTATGGAAACAGCGGACGGGGTATACATCTCCGCCCCCAATTCCAGCTTGTGGGGAGTTCCCCTGAAGAATTATTCGCATAACGATAAACGGAGACTGGATATAGCAATTTCCATTTCCTATTCAGATTCCATTGATGAGGCTTTTCGGGTACTTAATGATATCATCAGGGAAGAAGATCGTTTCCTTAAAGACCCTCCGGCGCAGGTTATGGTTCAGTCCCTGGGGGATTCNGGCATCGGCGTCACNCTCAGGGCGTGGGTGTCAGGCGCAATGTATTGGAGGGTTTATTGGGATCAGATGAAGAACGTGAAAGAGAAGATACAGGCGGCGGGCCTTTCCATCGCGTTTCCCAAGCGGGATATACGTTTGGTCAAGGATGATCGTATTTTGCCCGCAGAGAAACCACGCGAGATATCCGGCGGTTAGGGTAGCATGAGCGCTGTGCAGGGGAAACTGAAATTCCTGTTTCAGAAACGAAAACTATTATTTGCGCTTATATGCTCTGTAATTCTTTTTTATTTATTTTTATTAATTCTTCCCTTTCCCGAGCTTGAAGCGTTTCGGGAAAGGTCGTGGGGAACAGTAATCAGCGATCGGAACGGAACCGTCCTCAGGGTTCTGCCGGCGGCGGATGGGGTAAAGCGCGAATGGGCTTCGTTAGGTGAAATACCCCCTGGGGCAGTGAAGATATTTATCCGCTCGGAGGACAGGCGTTTTTATTTTCATCCGGGAATTGATATTATCGCCATAGGACGCAGTTTTTTGCGAAACGCGCAGGAACGGCGCGTTGTGTCCGGGGCGTCAACTATAACAATGCAACTGGCGCGTATGATTAACCCTCACTCAGGGGGCTGGGGCGGAAAGATCCGCGAGGCTTGGGACGCGATCAGGCTTGAAGTTAAGCTCTCAAAAAAAGAGATACTTGAATTATGGCTTAACAGCATTCCGTTTGGCAGCAATATTGAAGGCCTTCCTGCAATGACCCGTTCCCGCTTCGGGAGGCCCATCAATCAACTGGATGACAACCGGGCGGCGCTCCTTGCGGCGGTTCCACGGCGGCCGGGTTTTTACGACCCTGCTGTGAATCCTGACGCGGCTGTTTCCGCCGCCCTGGCGTTGTCGGAAAGAAGCGGTCTCGGCCTCAGGGAAGATGAACTCAGGGAAGCCGCGAAAGAAGCCGCCGTTGTTTCGCAAAGCCTCGAAGACCCACGGGTGCCTTTTTTTGCCCCCCACTTTACCGAGCGGATGAGGCTTTCGGATGTTAATGACAGGAGTTATGTGCTATCAGACACAAAAATTCGCAGTACCCTCGATCTTGGCCTTCAGCGTTATGCGGAAGAATTACTCGCCCTGGAGCTTTCGCTTCTGTCCCGCAACCGTGTAAGCAACGGGGCAATCCTCGTAATAGAAAACGACACCGGGGCGGTGCGTGTTTACGTTGGGTCGGCTTCATGGTTTAATGACGCGGTCTCCGGAAAAATTGACGGCGTTCGTTTTCGCGGGCAGCCCGGCTCGTGCCTGAAACCTTTCCTCTACGCCCTTGCGATTGACGCCGGATTCGGGCCGGCGGACATCATGCCGGATATTCCTACGGTCTTTGGAACGAGGGAGGCGTATATCCCCTCGAATTTTAACAATCGTTTCAACGGCCCTGTCCGCTTACGCATCGCCCTGGCGTCTTCCCTCAATATTCCGGCGGTGTATCTTCTTGAGCGCGTGGGGGTCAACGCCTTTGAGGAATACCTTGTCGGCCTCGGCTTTGACTCCATAAGGGAAACGATGGGTACGCACGGCACGGGGCTTGCCCTTGGAAACGCCGAGGTGAGTCTTGAGGAAATGGTTCGGGGGTTTTCGGCTTTTCCCCGCGGCGGCTCCCCTGCGGAGCTAATCTGGATTGAAGGTGATACACCGCCGCAGTCTGCGGCGTTTTCGCCGCCTTTAATGTCGCCTTATGCGGCATGGGTGATCGCGGATATACTTTCGGACAGATCCAGCCGCTTTGTCGGCTTCGGCCCGGCCCCGACTCTGGCAACACCCTTTGTCTCGATGTTCAAAACCGGCACCGCCAACCAGTTTCAGCATATATGGGCCCTGGGCGCAACAAAGCGTTTTACCGTAGGCGTCTGGATGGGGAATTTTTCCGGGGAAACTGTCATAGGCAGCACCGGGAGTTCCATTCCCGCAAGCATTGCGTCACGGCTGCTTTCCGCGCTGGAACAATCCGCCGGGGCCGATAACAGGGGTATCGCGAATTCTGTGGAAAATATCGGGGGGCCCACGCCGGCCGGAGTTACGGAAACGCAGGTCTGCGCCCTTTCCGGTATGGCTTCCGGTCCTTACTGCACGGGGCTTGCCCGCGAATGGATACGAAATGAAAAGATTCCCTCGACTTGTACCTGGCATACAGGGGCGGGGCTTTTTTATCCTCCCGAATACCAGGCATGGCTGACCGAAAGGTTTCGCTTGGGTGGCGTGATGCAGGGTGGGAGCGGCCGTATTCGGAACCCTGTTTCCGGTTCGGTGTATTACCTGGATCCCTCCATTCCGCCTAACGCCCAGGCCCTTCGCGTTGAGACTAACGGTTTTAGCGCCGATGCTTTGGTATACTCCGACGGTGTGCTCCAGGGAAGCCTCAACCATGCCGGTGTATATGCCCTGCCCCTTTCACGGGGACAGCATACTGTTGTCGTGGAAGACCTTGACGGAACTTCTGCTGTGGTTATTTTTGAGGTAAGATAATATGTTCGATATAAAACCAGGAGTAAAAAGGAGAAGTAAAAATGGAAGTCCATACCTTATATAAGTGGAAATTCAGCATGGATAAGAAACTGAAAGACCTGTATACAGACCCATGGTCACCGGGTTTAAACGACCTGTCCTGGGATAACGTAATCGTCCCCCATGATTGGGCGGTTTCTTTTCCCTTTTCAACCGAATGGTCAAGCGGCACGGGGTATCTTCCCGGTGGGACTGGCTGGTATCGCACGAAATTCCGGTTGCCGGAACAGTGGGATGGGAAACAGGCGTTTATCAATTTTGACGGCGTATATAAAAACAGCCGGGTTTGGTGTAACGGCAGTTATCTCGGCAATCGGCCTTCCGGTTATACCGGTTTTCGTTATGACATTTCGCACTGCCTGCGGCAAGGAAAAAACGTCATCGCGGTGAAGGTTTCCCATGAGGACTATGCAGATAGCCGCTGGTACACAGGATCGGGAATATACCGGAAAGCAAGTGTTATTTTCTGTGATCGTCTTTTTGTTGATGAACAAACCATCGCGGTAAAGACCGAATATATTAACGAAGAAGCTCTTGTCCACGTTTCGGGAAAAATTTTTGGGAATTACGGAGAAGCAAAATCAATAACGCTTAAAGCTACTCTTAAGGATAAAAATAAAAACCGGTACATCTCCGAAATGGATATCGATCTTGCGGCAATGCAAAAACAGCATGATGACGGTTTTATTCCATTTGACATAAGCGTTAAGGTAGAGAAACCCGCGATCTGGTCGGTCGATACGCCTAATCTCTACAATCTCCGGCTTATACTCCGGGAGAAGGAAAATAGTGAAACCATCTCTATGACGCCGCCCATACGCATAGGTATTCGTACCATAAAATTCGATCCTGACAAAGGCTTCTTCCTTAACGGGAAGCCGCTCAAGATAAAAGGCGTATGCGTCCACCATGACGCGGGATGCCTCGGCGCTGCGGTATGGCCGGAAGTATGGCGGCGAAGACTCGAAAAACTGAAAGGTTGCGGATGCAATGCAATCCGTACAAGCCACAATCCTCAAATGATTGAACTTTACGATCTCTGCGATGAAATGGGTTTTCTTGTGATGGACGAGGCGTTTGACGAATGGGAAGGCTGCAAGAACAAGTGGGACCACGGGCACAATGTATATCCTCCGGTACATCAGGGGTACGCGCTGGACTTTCCGGAGTGGCATGAGCGGGATCTGGCGGATATGGTAATCCGCGACAGGAACCACCCCAGCGTTATCGCCTGGAGTATCGGGAACGAAATTGATTATCCCAATGACCCTTACGCTCATCCGGCTTTCGCCGAGATGACCGGTAACAACGACGCCAACAAGCCGGAAGCGGAAAGGGTCTATAACCCCAAAAAACCAAACATGGAACGCCTCGCCCAGATAGCGCCAGAACTCGTGAAGATAATTAAAAAGTATGATACCTCCAGGCCCGTTTTATTGGCCGCGGCCTTTCCGGAACTCTCCGCGCGCCTTGGTCTTTTTGACGCCCTGGACATCGTTGGGTACAACTATAAGGAACAGTATTACGAAGAGGATCATAAAAAATTCCCCTCCCTTCCAATTCTTGGCAGTGAGAACAAACACAGCGTCGCGGCGTGGAACGCGGTAAAGGATAATGATTATATCAGCGGCCAATTCCTATGGACCGGCATTGACTACCTCGGCGAAGCCCGCGGCTGGCCCATACGCGGTTCGGGCGCTGGCCTCCTCGATATTGCCGGGAATGAAAAGACGGCCTATTTCAGAAGGAAAGCCCTTTGGAGCGATAAGCCCTTTGTGTATCTCACGAGTGGACCTAAGTATGATTTAATAACAGGTGATGACGAAATTCCCCCGCGGGAATTGTTCCGTTCCTGGGATTATTCCCCGGGAGAGCTTGTTGATGTCGTCTGCTATACAAATCTTCTGTCCCTGGAACTGTTCTGTGACGAAAAAAGCTGTGGAACAGCAAAAACACGCGAAGATTATTGTTATGCTTCATGGCGCATTCCTTTTGAGAGGGGGACGCTTAAAGTAAAAAGCGCGGCTCAGGATACTGATATATCCGATTCGCTTGAATCAACCCTGCCGCCGGTTCGTCTTAATCTTCACGAATGGAAAAGCTCAAATCCCGAATTGTGGACAAGCCCCACGGGTAAATACCGGATCGCCCAGGTTGAGGTCGAGATGCTTGATGAACAAGGCCGCCTTTGTCCTGCAAGCCATATGGTAAATGTTTTTCTTGGCATGGGGCCTGGAAAAATCCTGGGTCTGGAAAATGGGGACCTTTCAGATTGCACAGAATATTCAACGACCCGAAGGCGTCTCTATAGGGGCAGGTTGATTATTTATATATTGCTCGCGAAAGAGGCATCAGCCATGCTGCTCGCCGTAGCCGAAGGGCTTGAGGGAGCTACTTTAAAGCTGAAAGGGGAAGTATGAATATGAGAAAAACGACAATATTTATTTTATGGGTGGTAATTATTATGACGCTTTCCAATTGTCAGAGAGATAAGAAAGAGGATACTACGCAAGTTGATAGTAACAGAATTACCGTCACGTTTAACACTTCAGAAAGTTCCCCTTTTAATAACGGTATTTTTCAGGGCTGGGGAACTTCGCTCTGCTGGTGGGCGAACAGGCTGGGTTACGATGAAACGCTTACGCAAAAAGCGGCAGCCCTCTTCTTTTCGGAGGAAGGGCTTGGGCTTGATATTGGGCGCTATAACGTTGGCGGCGGCGACGATCCGGAACACAATCACATTACCCGCTCCGATTCAAAAGTGCCGGGATACGCAACCGGCTTTGACGGCAACGGGAACATTGTCTATGACTGGAACGTTGACCAAAATCAGCGGAATATTGTGTTGGCGGCGCTGAGGGTAAACCCCAATTTATACGTTGAAGGTTTTTCCAATTCGCCGCCCTGGTTTATGACCAACTCTGGGTGTTCTTCTGGCGGCGTAAGGGCATCGGATGATAACCTTAACTCGGAGCATTTGGAAGATTTTGCGAAGTATATTGCCGATGTTACCCTGCACTTCAGGGATAATTTTGGCATTCGGTTTCAAAGTTATTCGCCCATGAATGAGCCTGACACAACGTATTGGTCTGCCTTTAGCAACAAGCAGGAGGGCAGCAGGTTTAGTCCGGGGGAAAACCAGTCAAATATGATTATCGCGGCCCGCAATGCGCTTGACGCGGCGGGGCTTGGCGACGTACTTGTCGCGGGAATGGATGAATCAGTCATAGACCAGACTTACCGGAATCTGGACAGATTGACCGCACCTGCCCTTGCCGCCCTTGGCCGAATTGACGCCCATACTTACGGCGGTTCAATGCGGCAGCAACTGAAAGAAAAAGCCATATCGCTTGGCAAAAACCTCTGGATGAGCGAATTTGACTCAGGCGACATCGCCGGTGGGGCAACTGCCGGTGATATGAAAGCCGGTTTGTACCTTGCGAGCAGGATAATGCTTGATATGAACGGTATGCAGCCTTCGGCCTGGGTTTTATGGAACATCGTTGATTTTCACAAGGATTCAACTTTTGTTGCCCCTAACGGAAACCATACGGAAGCCAATACTTCACTGAATCAGTCCGGTGGTATTTGGGGGGTGAGCATGGGGGACCATGACAATAAGGAAATAATACTTTCACAAAAGTATTATGTCTTCGGCCAATTCACACGATACATTAATCCGGGCGACACGATTATTTCTTCAAGCGATGATGTAAATATATTGGCGGCGTGGAACCGTGAAACCGGGGCAGTAAAAATTGTTGCGCTGAATCAGAGAGTGTACGCAAGATCACTTTATTTTGATCTTTCCGCATTCGGCAATGACCTGCGGCGTGTTTCTGTAATCCGCACAATGGGGGCATATAGCGGCGGTGAACAATGGGCAAAGATTGGCGAAATGCCCTTATCTGATAAAGGGTTTAGCTTTGAATTGCCAGGCTACTCTGTAACGACATTTGTGGTAGAATAATTAAAAAGGAGAAGTATGCACAGGATTGACTTTACCAAATCCATTGCCAGGGATGCTGCCGTGACCACCGTGTCCGCCGATGTAATGGAAGTGGTTCTGGGCGGCGGCGGCGGTGGCGTGACGCTTAACGGCGCGGAGGGAACGAATAAACGCTACATCGTGGGAAACATCGAGGTGCTTGAAGAACACTCCGTCGCCATGATGCTGCGCTTCTTCCTTCCGGGCGCAAAAAAGGCGCGGATTTCGATGCGGTTTGGCTTGCTGCCGCTTTTTAAGACCCGTGTCTGCTTCGACCTGAACTTGCTGGATAACAGAACGATCTTTACCAACCGCACGCCGGGTACGCTCAAGCTGGTGGTACACGGCTTGCGTACGGATATTAAAGACGTTGAGCGTGTTGAACTGGGGATGGAGAAGGCGTTCCACGATGTTCGTGTGCGACTGGACGGCTTCCATCTCACCGATGATTTCCCCGTGGAATTCCCGATGCCCGATGTAAAGCTGGTGGACGAATTTGGCCAGTGGAAGGCCAGGGAATGGCCGGGCAAAGTACACAGCCTGGATGAGATGAAAGCCGCGATGAAAGGCAACGAAGGCCCCGCCGAGTACCCGTTCCCGGAATGGAACCGCTGGGGCGGCGACTCGGGGCGCAAGCTGAAGAAAGGCACGGGGTTTTTCTCAACGCATAAGACGGAGGATGGCCGTTGGCATCTTGTTGACCCGGAAGGATGCGATTATTTTTCGGTTGGTCCCTGCTGCATACGGCCCGGTGATATGGGCAGGGTTGATCATTTTGAAAAAACGTGCGAATGGCTACCTGACCCGGAAGACCTGGACTACAGGGAATTCTACGAGACCGGTGTTCGTCGTCGTGCTGCTTATATGCCGCCCGAGAATTACCAGTTGTTTGGGTTTGTCCAGGCTAACCTGTTCAAGGTCTATGGAGCGCAATGGAAAGAAAAATGGAAAGAAATTACCTATCACATTTTGATGAGCCACGGCATCAATTCCCAGGGTAATTTTTCGATGCCGGACGTAAATGACGATAAGGGCAAACTTCCTTATGTGCGGCAGATTCCCGGCTTCCCGGCAACCGATACACTTATCTTCCGTGACTTTCCGGATGTGCTTTCCCCCGAGTACCGTGAAAAATGCGAAGCCTACGCCGGGACGCTTGAGAAATGGAAGGACGATCCCTGGCTGATCGGTTACTTCCTCCGTAACGAGCCGGAATTCAACTTCGTGCCCAAACTTGCCATCGCCAACGAGGTGCTGCGAAACCCGGCGCAGACCCATTGCCGCGCGGGCTTGACGAATTTCCTCGCCAGTCGTTACAGCGAAATCGCCGCCTTGAATGAGGCGTGGAAATCCTGTTTCGCGTCGTTCAACGATTTCGAGAAACCCATCGACAATTGCATAGACAAATACCCCGAATGCGAAAAAGACATCCGCGAGTATTCTGCCTTTTTGATCCGCGAGTATATCCGCGTACCCAGCCTGGCCTGCCGTGCCGTCGACCCGAATCACCTCAACCTCGGTCTGCGCTGGTCGAATGCGGATAACCCGGACATGATGGCGGGGTGGGAGTATTTTGATGTATTCTCGATTAACTGTTATTCCTTTGACCCGACGGCGGATATGGATTTCGTTAAAGACGCCGGGGTGGATCTGCCTATTATGATCGGGGAATTTCATTGCGGCGCGCTGGATCGAGGTCTTCCGGCGACAGGCCTTAAGGGCGTGGAAAACCAGGAAGAGCGCGGCGTGATGTGGCGGCTGTTCGTGGAGAAATGCGCGGCTCATCCCCATGGCGTTGGCGCGCACTGGTTCCAGTACAACGACCAGTTCTGTTTGGGGCGGTTTGACGGCGAGAATTACCAAATCGGAATGGTGGACGTGTGCATGCAGCCGCATAAAGAGCTTGTCGAAGCCGCGAAAGCGACATCGGAGGTCCTTTACAGGGTGAGGAATGGAGAGATAGCGCCTTACAGCCGCCTTCCTAAAAGTATCCCGATGATCGGGTATTGATCAATGTTGCCCTATTTGTAAAGGCCATTCGTCGGTCCATTCAAGCAGGATAGCGCCGTTATCCGTCACCTTGAGCGGAAGCCAGATATAGCTGGAATTAGCCAGGTCCTTTGCAATCCATCGATCACCCATGTAAAGGTATTTCCCGTTGTCGGCGTCCAGGGGCAGCACATAGGTGCTCTGGCTGTCAAAAGTAGTGCGGTTGATATCGTTAATGCAGGGATCGCCCATGTTGGTCCATTCGCCCATTATGTTGTCCGCTTTGGCGTACAGGGCCGGGTTCGGCTTCCACCCCGTGCAGCCGGATGTCATCAAATAATATTTTCCCTTGTGCTTGAACATGGCGGGGGCTTCTCGGTGTCCCTTCGGGAAAATGCGTACGTAATCCACGCCGCTTACCGGCGCATAGTTTTTCGATTCCACACCGCCGGAAGTGATATGCGTGTAATCGTCATTCAGCCTGGATATATAGAGGGTATAATTTTCCTCGCTGGAGTATATGATATAGGCCTCGCCGTTGTCCGCAAACAACGTCATATCCCTCGCCATTCCGGGGTTGTGGGCATAATCCTCGCCCCCGTAATGATCCAGGCGGTAACTGCCCAGGAGCCTGAACGGCCCTGTCGGGCTTTTGCTTACAGCCACGGCGGCTTTGGCCTTGGCGTAGTTTGCCGAGGATGTTTCTGTAGGGCCGTCGGCGTGAAACCACATTACATAATTGTTGTTTTTGGCGTTGTAAATAACCTTTGGACGCTCCATAACAGCAGTGTTCTTGTCCAGATCCGTAAAGAGACGCGCCTTTTCCCTGTTGTCCAGTTCGCCGTACACCTCGCAGAAGCCGGGCTGGTCAAAATCGTCCGCCGATTCCAGGGCGTGAAGCACGACGCCGCAGTCCTTCCAAAGGATTAAGTCCGCGGATTTATAAGCATGAACGCCTGTCAAAGGCCTGTAACCATGGGTTTTGTCTTCCCCATACCAGTAATACACATCTTGTCCGTTTTCTCTAAACACAAGCATCCCGCCGCCGTGGGCCTGGATTAACTGGCCGCCGGTGTCATACCAGGGTGTTCCGGGTTTAATAATATTCATGGTTACTTCCTTTAAAATGTTTTGGTAATTGGTTTTATATCAATTAATTATGGTAAATATCAAAATGTCAAGAGGAATTATTGA
>JGI24698J34947_10000413_pt1 | contig 19568 bp, 13 predicted proteins | sample TergutMp193P3_FD_34947 | JGI IMG/M metagenome (IMG submission 34947) | reverse complement strand
ATTATCCAAATCGATCTTACCGTCTATGCACTTTCGCATTTCCTCTTTGTTTTCATTGGTGAGCGGCATATCCTCCATAGCCAGCGAAAAATCAATGTTTCCGATAATATATTCTGAATTGTTGTTCATATTATGCTCCTTTCCAGCACGTTCTCATGAAAGTCAAAAATATCAGGCATTGCTCCCCCTATCATGCAATAACGGCTTTTATTTTACCACTTTTTAAAGATTAGGAGAATAGCAAGGCGACCTCTAAATCCCTTTCTAATTCAGTCTTGGAACGGTCAATCCCACTGTAGCACAAAACTGTAGCATTTTTGCCTTTTTCCCCGGTTATTACCGCTTATCCTGCGTTAATTTTGCTTGACATTCTTCTATATTGTAGTATATCGTATACCAACAGGAGATAGCGTATACTAAGGCAGTCCTTCACTCGTAATGCGCAGGTCCCGGGTTCGATTCCCGGTCTTGGCTGTAAGTCTATACCGGTTTCACCTCTCAAACGCGATCTTGCAGATCTCGCTGTACTCCTCGCCAGAGAGCAGTCCCACATCGACAAACTTGAGGGCTCTGCTGTCGTTTTTTACTGCGGCGAAGAAAAGCGCTATTTTTTCGGGGATGGATAAGCTTAACTGTCCCCAGGGAATATATTCAAGGGCTTTTCCGTAGTTTTTGACCGCGAGACGGCAGATCTCCCCCGTAAAAAGAGGCGACGGCAGTTCCTTTAGCCAGCAGCCGGATTTTGCGATTGCCTCACGCCAAAGCGCCGGGGTGCGGAATTGTTCGGGTATATATTGGATTGCGTCGGCGTGTTGCCTGACCGCTTCCATGCATAAATCAGGAGTCAAATATTTTGCCGGTACAAATTGAATTGCCCTTCCGTTTTTTTCTACAAGGGACTTGCATATTTCATTTGTCTTTAAATTTGCCGGAACTATTTCAAGCATCAAGGGATCGTTTTCCAGGGCAAGAAGGCAGAGTTCTTCTGTCCTGAATCGTTCAGGCGTATATTCCAGCGCTGCCCCGTTGCTTTTAATCGCCTTCACGCAAAGCTCAGGCGTCTTTAGTTCATCCGGAACATATTTAAGCACCTCCCCGTTCAATCCGGCGGCGGCGGCAAGAAACTCTGGCGTTTTGAGGGATTCGTCCAGGCAGTCAAAAATAAAATCGCAATTCACGCCCGGTTTACATAAAAAAGAAAGAATGTTTTGCTCTGTGTAATATTCCTTTGGAACCCAATGTAAAATACTTTCATCTACAGCGTTCCTGACAGCTTCAATGTATATATCGTCTGTCTTAAAAGCGCCCGGTATAATTCTAACGGCACTTGGGGTCTTTTTAATCGCCGCAAGGATTAAATCTTTTGTCAAAAAACGTGGGGGAACATATTCAATCGCGTTACCGTCGCTGAGGACGGCTTCGAGGCAAAGTTCGCGGGACTTAAAGGATTCTGGAACGCCCATAAGATTCATACCGTCAATCCTGACGCAGTTCAAGCAGAATTCCTTTGTCTTGATTTTGTCGGGGATATATTCCAGCACGGTTTCCAAAGAAGTCCCATTTAACATCGCCTCTACGCATAATTCATAGGTTCGGAACTTTTCAGGGATTTTTTTTAATGCGGACGCGTTATTCCGCACGGCCATAAGGCACGTTTCAAAAGCTTCCCTGAAAAATTCCTTGTCCTTGAAGGCATCGGGTACACAGTTAATCGCCTTTCCCTGACTGTCGTTCCTGATTGCGTCAAGGCAGACCTTGCGGCTCTTGTACTCGTCGGGAACAAACTGCAACGCGCCGCCGTCATCCGCAAGCGCCGCGTCAAGCATTTCCGCCGTTTTCATGTCTTCGGGAACATATTTCAGCGCGGGGCCGTATCTTCTTACCGCAGCAAGGCAGAGGGCATAAGTTAAAAACGATTCGGGTGCGTATTTAAACGCCCTTGATCCTTTTCCCGCGGCTTGCCCTTTAGTCATCAAGGGAGCCCCTGACTTCTGCCGCAATATCTTCGTCAAAAAAAGCGCATAACTTCACGAGAAGCACCCGTGGGTTATCACCGGCATTTATCGATATGACAGCTTCCCTTTTTGCCATGGAAATATTTTTCTTTACGGGGTCTGTTTCATGCGAAATCAAGTTGTCGAGAATCTTCACGATATCGGCGGCGTCCCAGCCGTCAATCACAAGCACGATGCCGTAATCAAACACGTCGCGGGCGCTAAACCCTTTGCGATCAACGTATTCTTCAAGGGCCAAAAGCCCTTCCCTGCGCGCTTTTTCACTCAATTCCATCGCGCGCTTTATGAAGCGGATCTCCTCGCGCTCTTCCTCATCTTCCATCGCCGCCGAAAAATCTATGTCGTCAAGCGCGTCGATATCGCCGGAAAGGTATTTCGCGCAGGCGTCGGCAAGCGGGTTGTTTTCTATATTCACGAGGGAGGCGAGCAGGAAAGCGATAACCAGCGACGAATCCCCGCCCTGTACTTTTATAATGCCTTCCAATGCCACTTCCATAAGCTTTTTCCGGTAAAAATCGTTTTCCCGTTCCAGTTTGATTTGCAGAACATCCCTGATAATTCCGGCGTCCGTCCCGTCAACAACCAGCCTCATCCCTATCGTAAAAAAATCTTCGGCGGCATACCCTATTTCTTCTTCCAGCGCCAAAAGCCCTTCACGGTGGGCTTTATCGTTGTAGGCGAGTATGGTTTTAACCAGCCTGCAATAGGTATCGCAAAAGCAGCGGTAAGAAATGGAATTCCCTTGCTGGCTGAGTTCCGGGAATATTTCATACACCGTATTGTCTATGAAGCATTTGATGGTTTTAATAAAATCGGGGTACGAATTTATTTTTGTTCCGAAAAAATTCAAGTGCTCCAGGGCGGCGCAGTTCACAATGGTATCGGGAAATTTTTCCACAGCCGTACAACTGATATCGAAATAAACCAGGTTTTTGAGGTTGCCTATGCTGTCGGGCAGCGCTTTCAGGCGTTTGTTACGCGATAGCGAAATCCTTTCCAGTGACTGTAAGCCGCCAAACGAATCCGGTAATTTTTCCATAAGTGTTTCGTGGATATATAAACCTTGCAGGTTTTTGAGATTGCCTATGCTGTCGGGTAGTGCTTTCAAGTACTTGTTACCCTCCAGAATAAGCACGGTGAGGGATTGCAGATCGCCCAGCGAATCGGGCATTTTTTCGATAAGTGAAAAATGGAGATCAAATTTTCGCAGGCTCCTCAGATTACCTATACTGTCAGGAAGGCTTTTTATATGTGCGGAACAATGAAAATCCTCAAGGTTTGTCAGGTTGCCTATGCTATCGGGTAACGTTTCCAGGCAATTACTGCCGTATAAGTAAAGCTCGGTCAGGGATCGTAGATCGCCAATCCAATCCGGGAGTGACTTAATTACAAAATAATCAATTGAAAGCGAACGCAGGGAAGGGGCGTTGCGTATCCATGACGGCAATTCGCCGTCGAATTTACCTGAAATACTCAGCTCCTCAATTTTCGCCGTTTCAAACAGCAGGGCGGTGGCAGGCAGATATTCCCCCCCTATTTCAAGCCGACGTATTTTTTGCAGATCATTCTGGTGGTCCTGAAACGCGTTCTTTATGTCATCCTGGGTTACCCCGCCTACATAATAGGATGTTATGTCAAGCTTCCCAGAAATTAAAGCTTCTTCAAAACGCTTTACCAAGGATTCAAGTGGGGATAGTTTTACCGCCTTCACTTCTTTTGGTACGGCTTCTTTCCAGATAATTTGCCCGGGGAATAATTTGCCCCAATCCCTTCCTTTATCGTATTTTCCGAAAAATTCCATTAATTTGGACTTTTGCTCCGCCACATATCCTTTGCTAAAATCGGTCTCCGCGTCGTGTACCCGCTTTTTCATGCTGCCGCCGACCCTGGGCGACACATTGCGGTAGACAATCTCCTTCGTCTCATCGCTCAGGAACGCGATAGCCGCCGCCAAATCGACATCCCGGTTATTGAGTTCCCGTAAAAAATACCGGAACCCCCTCCCGTCTTTATCCAAAATCAAGGGGAATAAATCTTCTAAATGAGCTTCACGCTCCACGCCGTTTTCAATGATAAAACATTCCATATAGTTTCTCCTTTTTTTGAATATACCGCCTTCATAATGTCATATAATGCTATAGTAAAATATTATCATAATCTTTTGGCAGGTTTTTTACACGGCGTGAAGCTTCTCGAGTATCCTGACCATTGCGAGCGTGTCCAGGCGGCAGTACGCAAGAAGTGCCGCCCTGATGCGCTGCCGTTCCTCCGGGGGCTTTCCCGGCAAGTCCGCGTAGGCCGCCATGGCTTCGCCACCTTCGTGGATAAGGTCAAGGGCGTCATAGTCAAGTTCCGCCTCGTCCGGAAAGAGGGCCGGCAGGACCTGCTTGATGGAATATGAGCCGCCCATTTCGCGGCTGTAGTACGCGCGTTTCTGGAAGGGCCGCATAAGGTCCCTGACGTTATCGTGTATCCGCATTAGATGGGCGGACAAATCGTCGAAACGTTCCGCTTGTTCCCTGATGTGCCTTTTTTCAAAACTCATGTTATAGGCAAGAACACAGACGTCTACCGGTATGTCCGCGCAAAGGCGCTCCGCAAATTCACGGCGCGGATCGGCGCCTTCTTCGGCGAGAAATTCCTTGTGCCGCAAGGGGCCGCCAGGGGTTTCCTGTATGTGCAGCGAATACTGAAAGGGGATTTGCATATAGGGACGCTGTCCGTCAAAGGACGGAATCGCTTCCTGAAAAGTCTCGAAATCCAAAAAGTATAGGGGATAGCTCAGGGTTTCAAGGAAGAGGGAAATTTCATCCCTGTCGATGTGAGGCGGGCTGTTGTTCACAAATGATTCCACCTGAAGCCGCGCTATTCTATTGAGGTATTCCCCGCTTTCCAACAGTTGCTCAAAACTGACAATGCCGCGACTGTAAAGCTCCATTTTTTTTTCATTGCGTATACCTTGTCCTGAAATATCGAATATATTGTTTTGCGGGATATCCTGCCAGCAGTAGGAAGAGTACGCGCAATCGTAAGGGTTAGAACATTGATCCCCAATTTCCATTTCCGGCTCGGTTTCCGCTTCCGCGCTCGCCTTGAACATGGCAATGTTAGTCGCGACATCAGCCTGCATTGAGCGTGCTTCTTTGGTACAGTTGTGGACGGTGAAAAGGCCTTTAATGTCAAGCTCCCCTTGCCGCTCATATTCGTTGTTTATATGCATAACAGATACTTTTTTGACATTCAAACCACCGGACGCAAGGACGTAATATTGATATGCAACGTCGTCATAATAAATATCCTTTACGGCGGTAGCGCTCTTTACCTCGATAATTTCAACCCCGCTTTTTCGGACCCGCAGTATGTCGACACTGCAAAAATTCCCGTCATGGGCGAAAGACGCCTCGCAGATAACCTTTGTTCCCGCGTCCAATAGCCGCTTTGTTTCCGCAATCATGACGGATTTATCCTCGCTGTATGGCACTTCCGTATACGCCCCGTAGTAACCCATTGCGAGATCCCCCACTTTATTTCCGGTCACTAAAACAGCTTGATCAAGCCCAGAGTCGTCACCGACCTCGCTCTTGTTCCTGTCCAGCCAGAGAATTTTTGGGCACTGAATTCCCCTAAGGTAGCGGGATTTTGAAAGATTCACGATTCCCCCTTTTATCTGACATGATATATATCATCTTTCATACTTGTCCAGGATTCAATAAAGCTATATAATTATATTATATTATGACGCAGAGAAAAAGCCTTCCGAAGACTTCATTGCCAAGGATATATTTCATNGACCGGAAAATCGCCGAGGGAAGCTATCCCAATGCCCCTGANCTGGCAATGGAATATGAAACCAGCCTGTCNACCATCAACCGCGACATCGCCTATATGCGTGATATGCTGGGGGCGCCTATTGCCTATGACTTTTTTAAAAAGGGCTTTTACTATACCGAAAAAACCTTCCGCCTTGCCGCTGCGTATGCCACTGCCGACGATCTCCTGGCTCTCGGTATGGCAAAAAATTTGATGGAGTTGTACAGGGACACCCCTGTTTACAACGCCGCCCTTAACCTTCTGGAGAGCATATCCGCGCCGTTGCAGGATGAAGAAGATACCGAGTGGTTTCGGGATCGTATCGTAATCCCAAAGATCGCCGCCGCTTCCATAGATGAGGAAACTTGGAAAGGCATCGTTGAAGCGCTGCGAAGAAACCGGGTAGTCACCTTTCAATACAGCGGCAACCAAAGCCCGGATGAGGATGGCAATGCTCCCTATAAACGGATAATTATACGCCGGGTACGTCCTTACCAGCTCCTCTTTGACAGGAGCGACTGGTATCTTTTCGCCTTTGACGAGGACAGGGATGATATGCGGATTTTCGCCCTGCCGAGAATAAAAAGCATCGCCCTCACGAACACAAAATTCAACATACCCGCCAAGTTTGATTACCGCCAGTTGGAAGGGCTAAGCTATTTCGCGATATTTTCAGGCGCAAAGGTTTACCATTTTAGAATTGCGATTTCAGGCGACGCGCGGTGGATTAAGGAACGCCTTTGGGCCGACGATCAGAAGATCAAGGAAACGCGAAACGGCATAGAGATTTCCTTTACCAGCAACCAGCTTGACCGGGTACTGGACTGGGCGCTTTCCCTGACGCCGCGCGCCCGTCCCCTCGCGCCCAAGGTCCTCGTCGAACGCTGGACGAACGCAATCCGTGAAGCGGCCAAAATTGCGAAGTAGAAAAAGTCCAATACCTCCATTACCATGTCATATAGTGACATAGTAAAATTTTTTCACATTGGCATTATATGACACGGTGAAAGTGCTATATTTTGATAAACATCTTGCCCCATAGAATATGGCGTTATGACAGAAAGAAAAGGAGAAAAGATGAACAAAGATCAGAAGAACCTGCTGGAATGTATTGAGAAGATTGTCGCCCTCGCCAACAAACACAAGCTGGAGGAAGCGTTTTTTGAAAACGCCGGACAATATCTTCAGGCGATCGCGCAGGTGCTGAAGATAACCGAAACCCAGGCCGCCTTCCTGTCCTTGATCATTGAACACTCCGATGACAGCGCCGTCTCCATTGGCGAAATCGCCAAGGCCATGAAATGCGGCAAAACAAAGATACTTAAATACATGGACGACTTTGAGGCCCTGGAGAAGAAGCGCCTAATCAGATCCGAGCGGGATGTTTTTTCCTCCCGTTCCAGCAGCCTTCCCGGTTACTATGTCCCCGTGGATGTGATCAAAGCCATCCGCGACGGCCGTCCCTACCGGAACAACACCTACCGCGGACTTAGCCCGGAAGATTTTTTCGATACTGCCGACAGCCTCTTTAAATCCTGCCAAAACGACAACATCAGCGAAGCCTGCCTGCATGCTGAACTGGGCGCCATGTTCAGCGCGAACACAAAATCCCCATTTGTGCAGGGCCTCAAAACCTTTCGCATCAGCATGGATACAGGGACACAGTTGCTGGCTTTCTGCTGTGCATGGCTTGAAGCAGATGACGAGAATATTCCCCTGGCTTATCTGCGCCCCTATTTGGGTTCCAACGAAGTCCGCGCCCTGAAAAACAGCCTTAAACACGGCCGCCACCAATTCATACAAGAAGGACTCATTGAGAACGGCAATGAAGACGGGCTTGCCGACACCGAGACTTGGACCCCAACACAGAAGACACGGGAAACCTTCCTTGCAGGACTTGACCTCAAAGAGTTAAAAAGGCAAAGCATAGAAAACATCATCCGGGCATCCGACATACAGGAATGCCGCCTGTTCTATAATTCACACGTAGGCAGCCGCGTAAGCGAACTCACAAGCCTCCTTACAGAAGACAACTTCGTTTCCATCAAAAAGCGTCTTGCCTCCGAGAAAATGACAGCCGCCTTCACAATCCTTTTCCAGGGCCCGCCCGGAACCGGCAAGACCGAAACGGCCTACCAGATTGCCCGCGTTACCGGCCGTGACATCTGCCTCGTTGACATCAGCGAGACAAAGAGCTGCTGGTTTGGCGAAAGCGAAAAACTCATCAAGGCGGTCTTTGACCGCTACAAGCGCATGGTCAAAGCCGGCGGGCTTACGCCTATCCTTCTGTTCAACGAAGCCGACGCGGTGCTGGGCAAGCGGCAGGAGTTAGGCGACACCCGCCGCGGCCCCGCACAGACGGAGAATGCGATACAAAACATCATCCTGTCGGAGATGGAAAACCTCCACGGCGGGATTCTAGTCGCCACCACAAACCTCGCGTCCAACCTGGACAAGGCATTTGAGCGGCGGTTCCTGTATAAAATCGAGTTTGAGAAGCCGGACAACAAGGCAAGGGCCGAAATCTGGCGGAGCCGTTTAAGCGCCTTAAGCGCGGAGGACGCGGCGGCACTGTCTTCGCGTTACGATTTTTCAGGCGGCCAGATAGAAAACATCGCGCGCAAGCAGACTATCAAAGCCATCCTCAACGGCAGCCCCCTCAATCTAGACAACCTTTCGGCCCTTTGTGAGGACGAGGTGATGATGAAGGCCGCGAAGCGCATCGGATTCTCTGTCGATTAGCAATCGATGATAGGTGATTGACAGCTTAACAAAACCGGAATTATCATTATTCTGGGTAAGTATATATGAAAATTGGCGTCATTGGCGCGACCGGCAAGGCCGGAAGTCTCATAGCGAGGGAAGCGGCTGGCAGGGGGCACGAAGTAACGGCCATCATCAGGCCGGGCAGCGCAGGGAGGCTTGAACAGCCTTATGCTGTTCTGGAGCGGGAGATCCACGACATAAAGGCCGCTGACCTCAAGGGTTTTGACGCGGTGGTAAACGCCTTCGGCACGTCGTTCTCCAAACCGGGCAACGAGTATGAGCACCAGACATCGATGGAATCCCTTATCCGCGAGATGGAAACAATACCGGAAGTACGGCTCTTGTGCGTAGGAGGGGCGTCCAGCCTTTGGACCGATGAATCCATGACCGAGCGGGTGCTTGAGAGCATCCCCGTTGATTTCAGGCCAGGGCCGGAGAACCAGTTCAGGGCTTTTGAGAAACTCAAGGCCAGCAAGGTGAACTGGACCTACCTGAGCCCGCCGAAAAATTTCGACGCGGGCGGCGGACGATCCGGGAAATACATGCAGGGCACGGACTTCGTCATCCTTAACACCTCAGGGGAAAGTTACGCCTCATACGCGGACTACGCGGTCGCTATGGTGGACGAGATTGAAAACAAGGCGCACATACGCCGTCGCTTCACCATTGTTTCTGATTCACCTTTTTTCCATGACGCCAAACGCCTCTACAGCATCGCGGCGTATCCTTTTTTCAGGGCGCTTGGTTATCTGGGCGTGTACACGAAACCCGGTACGGACGACACTTACGGATCGCCTGAACTCTACTTCGGCTCGCGGCGCGGCCTTGCACCGCCTGACGGCCAGTTGATGGATTTCGCGCCAACCTTCAACGGGAAAAAAACGGCATGCGCCGTTCAGGGCAAAGCCACGGAGCTTACGGTAAAAACACGGCACGGCAACCTGTACATCTGCTTCGGGGAACCCAACCTGCTCCTTGTAAAGGGCGACCATGGCATGGGGCTGCGGCTGCGGAGGTTTCCCGAGTCCCACAAGTTCTTCAAGTCCCGCGGCGAGAACGCGTGGGAGAGCATGCACGATTACCACAGTTGCGTAATATACCGGCTCTTAAAAGGAAAGGCGGAGGTGAACGCACCCTGGTCCTGGGAAGACCTAAACACGCCGCGGGTTGAAGTGATGATCAATCCCGGCGAGGACGGAACCTTTCTCCTCGCGGTGGAGGAATTCCCAGGGGCGGGCCTTGTACGCGACAGCTACCCTGGTTATGAGGAATCCCTGGAAAAAGCAAACGCCGAATGGCAGGCTTTTCTGGAAACAATACCCCACTTCCCCTCCCCCTTCGAGGAAGAGCGTGAAAAAGCCGCCTACGCGGTATGGTCGCACCTGGTGGGCCCGGCGGGGTTCATCAAGCGGCCACTCATGTACATGTTCTCCAATATGGCAGGTTCTTCCTGGCAGCAGGCGCATAACGCCGTGGCCCTGGGCCGGTTCGATCTGAAAATTTCGACAGAGCTTCTCCTCAACCCCGTTGATCAGCAGAGCGAGGCCGGGCAGTTCATGGATATATACAACGACACGAGGATCTGGAGCTCCGCGCTAAAGCCGCCCCTCCAGGGCTGGGCCCTGAAGCTGCTGATGAAAAACCACGATCTTGCCAAAGAGATACCCCATGAAAAACTGGAGATGCTTTATCAGGGCATTACGAAATGGGGCCTCTGGTTTTTCAAATACAGGGACGACGATCACGACGGCATACCGCAGTATGACCACGGGGACGAAAGCGGGACCGACGACGGCTCGGGTTTCAGGATCAACAATAAAATGGACACCCCTGATCTCATGGCGTACCTTGCATTGCTTTTCGAGGCAGCCGGGGACCTCGCGAAAATCCTGGGCAAAAATAAAAACGAAGCCGATGAATGGTATGGGCGTTCAAAAGATCTCATAAATAAATTGATCGGGAATTTCTGGGACGACGAGCGTTTCGTCCTCATGGTCGCGGGAACCCATGAAAAGGTCAAGACCGATTCCTGCATCAACTACCTCCCCATCGTGCTTGGGAAGCGGCTGCCGCAGGGGATCATCGACAAAATGGCGACTGACCTCGCCGTGGAAGGGGACTTCCTGACGCCTTACGGGCTCGCCAGCGAGAAACTCTCCTCGGACGATTTCGCGCTGGGCGGCCACATGGCGCGAGGTTATGTGCTGCCGTCAACCAATATGCTCATCTGCACGGGCCTTTTTGATGCCGGTAAGATCGATCTCGCCAAAAAGATAGCCGCCAGGTATTGTCGAACGATCAAGGATGGGGGCTTCATCATGCTCATAAATCCGTTCAGGGGAATCGCCGGAAGGCCCGGTGGGAGCTGGGCGGCCTGCGCCTACCTGATACTGGCGGACCTTCTAAGCTGGTAAAGGTGAGCGACACAAGGCCCATAAGCCCCAGGGAGAATCTCATCCTCGTTTACTCGCACAAAAAGCCCGCGTGGATACCTCTCGGTTCGGACAGCATCCTGTTCACCCCCAGGGTCGATCCGGACAACGTTGCCCGCTGTTTCGTTTTCGAGGCGAACCCCCTGAAGCCGGAAGAGATGACGGGCGGGCCTGATCGTCACGGCATCGATTGGGTGTACGTGCCGGTCACTTACGGCTCCATGGTCAAGCCCGGCAACCCGGTCTTGAATAACGCCAACGATTGGGAAAGCGTTATACGTTTCCCCGATGTGGACAGTTGGGATTGGGATGCATCAAGCAAGGCGAACAGGTGTTATGTGAAAACCGACCACTTCATTGTGATCACGATCCTCACAGGCTTTTTTGAACGGCTCATCTCTTTCATGGATTTTGAAAACGCCGCCATCGCCCTGATCGACGAGGATCAGAAAACCGCCGTTCACGGGCTTTTCCAGGAACTCGCCAATCTGTACAAAAAAATGATAGACAAGTATGTGTGCGCGTACAAGCCGGACCTGTTGAGTTTCCATGATGACTGGGGTGCCCAAAAAGCCCCTTTCTTCTCCCTCCAAACCGTCATGGAAATGATCGTCCCCTATATAAAGCAGGTAGTGGATCACTGCCATGAGGCGGGCATCTTTTTCTCCCAACACTCTTGCGGCAAAAATGAGCTTTTGGTTCCGGCCTACATTGCCGCCGGAGCGGATTCATGGGGAGGGCAGTTGATAAATGACATGGAAAGCCTGTACGATTCTTACGGCGGGAGGATTATCCTTTCCATGCCCAGCGGGCTGAGGATCAAGGCTGACGGCGTGGGGATCCTGTCCGGACCGGAAGAAGCCGCAGAATGCGCCAAAGCTTTCGCGGCGAAGTACGCGCCCCTTTACAGCCAAAAGCCTGTCCTCTGCAATGTTTTTAACGCGCCTGAAGTGTTCTGGGAGACCCTCTACGCCGAGAGCAGGAAATATTTCAACTTTGAAGGACGGCATTAAAGGACGTTATGAATAAACAGGAAACTTTAGGCCTATTGCGAAAGATACAGGCAGGTGAAATTTCCCCCGAAGACGCTTTGATGAAACTTTGTACTACGCCCTTTGAGGATCTGGGTTATGCGAAACTCGACAATCACCGTGAACTACGGCAGGGTATTCCCGAAGTAATATACGGCGCGGGGAAAACGCCCGAACAGATAACGGGTATCGCAAGCGCCATGCGTAACAAAGGGCAGCAGTTGATTTTGATAACCAGGTTGGCGCAGGATATCGCCGAGGCGGTAAAGGAAAGCCTGCCCCTTCAATACCCCCTGCAATATTATAAAACTGCGCGGATTGGGATTATCGGGGATATGCCGGAAAGCGACGGCATCGGGAAAATCGTGGTAGCGACAGGCGGCACGAGCGATATGCCAGTTGCGGAAGAAGCCGCGCTCACGGCGGAGGCCCTCGGCAATTCGGTTGTCCGGCTGTACGATGTGGGCGTCGCGGGACTGCACAGGCTGTTGTCAAGGCTTAACGATATCATGGACGCACAGGTGATCATCGCAATCGCCGGAATGGAAGGGGCGCTTGCCAGCGTGATAGGCGGCCTGGTCGACTGCCCGGTCATTGGCGTCCCCACAAGCGTGGGCTACGGCGCTTCGTTTAACGGCTTGTCGGCGCTGCTTGCCATGCTTAATTCCTGCGCGAGCGGCGTGAGCGTCGTTAATATTGACAACGGGTTCGGTGCGGGTTATCTCGCAAGCATGATAAACCATCAGAGGAAAAAATAAATGAAGACGCTTTATCTTGAATGCGGTATGGGTGCCGCCGGGGACATGCTAATGGCGGCCCTGCTCGAACTGCATGACGACCCGAAAGGGTTCCTCGAGAAGCTGAACAATATCGGCATCCCCGGTGTGGCTGTGAGCGCCGAAAAATCCGCAAAGTGCGGAATAAACGGAACGCATATTACAGTTACAGTTAACGGTGAGGAAGAAGAATCAGGCCACGAACACGCGCATGATCATTCACACGGCAGCTATCACAATATTGAGCATTTAATCGGTCACCTAAACGTTTCGAATAACGTAAAAAAGAACGCGCTTGCGGTTTACGCCCTGATTGCCGGGGCCGAAAGCCATGTACACGGCGTTCCGGTAAAACAAATCCATTTTCACGAGGTGGGACAAATGGACGCCGTTGCCGATATCGCAGGTGTCTGCATGCTGATGGAGGAGCTTGCGCCTGACGTGGTTTACTCTTCCCCGGTTAATACCGGCAGCGGCCATGTCAGTTGCGCCCACGGCATTCTGCCCGTCCCTGCTCCCGCCGCAGCCTATATTCTGCGGAACGTCCCGATATACAGCGACGAGACAAAAGGGGAGCTATGCACCCCGACGGGGGCCGCATTGTTAAAACATTTTGTGAAGGAATTCCGTGTGATGCCGGTAATTACTGTTAACAAGATCGGATACGGCATGGGGAAAAAGGATTTCGGGAAGGCAAATTGCGTCCGGGCCTTTTTGGGCGAAGGCAACTGTGCCAATGAGGAAATTATCGAGCTTGTATGCAATCTGGACGACATGACGCCGGAAGCCGTTGCATTCGCGCAGGGGCTTTTGTTTGAGGAAGGCGCGCTTGACGTTTACACCGCGTCGATAGGGATGAAGAAAAGCCGCGCGGCTTTGAGCTTTACCTGCATGTGCCGCGTTGAAGACAAGGAAAAAATGCTGCGGCTTATTTTCAGGCATACCACCACGCTTGGGGTGAGGGAATATTTGAGCCGAAGGTACACGCTTCAAAAAGAACAAACTGAAGTCCAGACAAAGTACGGCGCGGTAAGGATCAAAACCGCCCGCGGATTCGGGGTGGAAAAATCAAAACCGGAGTATGAGGACCTCGCGAGGATTGCGCGTGAGAAAAACATACCGTTACAGGATATACTGAAAGAGATTAACCCGGTATAAGGAGCGGTTTTAAGATGGATACAAACGCCAAATACGAGAAGCTCAAAGCTTACCTTTCCTCACTCGGCAGCGTCGCGGTCGCGTTCTCAAGCGGCGTTGATTCGACGTTCTTGCTGAAAACGGCGCATGACGTTTTGGGCGATCACGCAATTGCCGTTACGGCGCGTTCCTGTTCTTTCCCCGAACGCGAACTTAAGGAAGCAATTACCTTTTGCGTGAAAGAAAATATCCGCCATGTGATATGCGACTCGGAGGAACTGGAAATTGAAGGCTTTTCCCAGAATCCGCTCAACCGCTGCTATTTGTGCAAGAACGAACTGTTCACGAAAATTTGGGCCATTGCTCGGACTCACAGCGTTGAGAACGTTGCCGAGGGATCAAATATGGACGATAACGGCGACTACCGCCCCGGCCTCACGGCGGTGGCGGAACAGGGCGTGAAAAGCCCCCTCCGTTATGCGGAACTCACAAAGGACGAGATTCGCGCCATTTCAAAAGAGATCGGCCTCCAAACATGGAACAAACAATCCTTCGCCTGCCTTTCGTCCCGTTTCCCCTACGGCGAATCCATTACGCCTGAAAAACTGGGCATGGTGGACAAGGCCGAGCAGCTCCTTTTGGATATGGGGCTTAGACAGGTGCGCGTGAGGCATCACGGCAATCTGGCGCGTATCGAGACAGACGAGGACGGTTTCATCATTCTAACCGATCCAAAAAACAGAAAAGCGGTCCATGATCGGATAAAGCAGTTTGGCTTTACCTATGTGGCGATTGATCTATTGGGCTACAGGACCGGAAGCATGAACGAAACCATTGTCGTGTAATACGGGAGTACGGCATGAAAAGCCTGCCTTTTGCGGTACAGTTATCCCTCATCGTGTTTCTGATTCTCATTATTCCCTTCATTATACTGATGACTTATACCGGCTCTTCAACGCTCAAATTTTCCGAAGAGGAAATAGCCCGCAGTTCCCTGGAAAATATCGAGCTTAACCGCCGCCTGACCGAAACTTTCATGGACAATATTTCCGCGAATACGCACCGTTTTGTGGCGTATCACGACTTTTTTAACTACGACGGTTTGCAGAAGTATTCGGCGATACAGGGAAACGTGGAAAACGGCATGAGGATCCAGCGGCTCCAGCGGGAACTCATCTCCATTGTGCGCGTTGACGAAAGGGCGATCCTTTCGGTTTTTATGCTTTTCGACGGCTCCGACTATGTGATCAGCACGGACAGGGGCATTGTGGAGCTAAGCGACTATTACAGCACCTCGTGGCTCAACAGTTTATCACAGGAAAGGCGGGGCCTTGGGGGCATTTGGGTTCCTCGGCAGCTCCCCTACGCCACCGTGCAGGAAACCCTGCGGGGCCAGGATTCGGGACGTACAATTCCCGTGGTTTCCTACGTTTACAGCCTCAACCGGCTTACCACGGCGATGAGCGCAACCATTGTCGTTAATGTCACGGAGTCTTCCATAGCGAATAACCTTAACCCCGACCGTCCGGGCGACGGCTGGAGCGGCATCATGCTTCTCCAGCAAAAGGACGGCAGGGTTATTTCGCATCCGCTGCAATCGTACTTTCTGAGCCAGGGAAGAAATCTGCCCCATATCGGGGAAATACTCGAACGCGGGGAAACTACCGGTTATGAGTTTATTACCGAACAGGGCGGCCAATACCTCTATACCTGGCTGAAGACAACCAGCCATTACGAATGGGTCTACGTTTCGGTTCAATCCATGGCCGGCCTATTGAACCAGTCGGCGCGGAACACGCGCAACATGATCTTTCTTTCGCTTACCGTGCTGTTCTTTGGGACGATGACCGCCCTCGCGGTGTTCTTCTGGGTTTCAAGGCCCATGAGGGAGCTTGTGAAGGACCTCCGGCAAAGCGAGGCCATTGAGGAAACCGCGCTACGAAACGAGATGGACATTCTTTCCTCGGCTTTTGCCCACATCGAAAACAAGGAAAAGGAACTGAAGTATCTCCTTGGTGAGCGGGAAAAGGACGCGGAGATACTCGCGATCCGCAACCTGCTTGAGGATGTGCGGCAGGAGACGGAGATTCTGGGACAGATCTTTCCCCACAGGCTGTTCAGGGTGGCGGTCGCCGCCCCGGACAGCTTCGACGACTACCACCGCAGAACCAGCGCCGAACAGCGTTCGTACCAGCGCTACCTTTTTATCAGCCGCGCCTCGGAAATCAACATCGCGCCGATGGTACTCAGGGGCGTGTATTACCTTGAGTCACAGATCGCGCTCATCATCAACATGAAGGAAGAAAACGACGTTGGGAAAATCCTGCGCTTTCTGGAAAATTTACGGGAACTCGCGCAGCCTGTCTTCGGGACGACAGTTACGATAGGGTTAAGCGAAACAGGTTTTGATTTTGAAGGGGTCCATCAATGCGGCCGCCAGGCTTCCGAGGCGGTGACGATGCGCATGCTGCGGGGAAGCGACAACATCATCCAGTGGACGCACAGGGAGGGGCGCAAGCGCTTTTTCTACCCCTATAACAGCGAGGCGAAAATTTTTAATAACCTGCACGCGGGAAACATGGGCAATATCAACACGGAGCTTGAGACGATAAAGAAGACCATTCGATCCACGGAAGGCATCTCCTACGACAATATATGCTACATCTACAACCAGCTCGCGGGCGGGACCATCCGCCGCCTTTCGGAAATGAACATCGATACTTCGGGCATTTTCTACAGCCACGGGAACGTGTGCAGGGCGATTGCCTCATCGGAAACCCTGGAAACACTAAACAGTTGCATGGTCGATTTTTACGAGGACCTCCTGCACTATTTACGCAAGGACAAGGATGAGGAACAGGCCATCGATCGCATAATGGCGTGCCTCATGAAGAATTTCCGCACGGATATGTTCTTTGAGGACATGGCGGCGGAGGTAAACATAAGCTATTCCTACATGCGAAAGCTCGTCAGGGAAAAAACAGGCAAGAGCATAAACGAGACGGTCAATTTCCTCCGAATTCAGGAGGCAAAAAGCCTGCTTCTGGACGAGAAACTCAAACTGCCGGAAATCGCCAAAATGACCGGCTACCGCAATACCCAGAGCCTCAAGCGTTATTTCAGGAAATTCGAGGGCCTAAGCCCCCTGGAGTACAGGCTTGTAAACAAGGTGGGTCAATTTTGATAATCGAATTCACTTTTGACACTCTTTCCAGCAGAATAACCACGCCAAAATAATCCCGCTTGAGGCAAAGAGGGGTGTTTTACTCTTTATTGTATTATATTATAAAGAATTAAGTACATATCAATAATGATAAGCGCGGTCAAAATTGATTATTTACAGATCAAAAAAACGGCTTTTATACTACTATAAACATATGAAAGAGGTGAAAGTTAAGCGTGATGATTCACAATGTGAATCATCACGAAAAATACTTCCCATTGCTCTAAAACCAAAAGGAATGGGCTTCTACCTCCGCCGCGACTGGGAACTCTACGCCCTTGTCTTCCTGCCGATGGTTTTTGTGCTCCTTTTCAAGTTCGGCCCCATGTTCGGCCTTATCATAGCGTTTAAGGACTATAGAATTGCCCGTGGTTTCCTCGGCAGTTCCTGGGTGGGGTTCAGGGTCTTTCAGGAAGTCTTTTCCCACCGCCTCTTTCTTCCGGCCCTGAGGAATACCCTGCTCCTTAACTTCCTTGACCTTGTGATGGGCTTTCCCATGCCGATAATCCTCGCCCTCCTCCTCAACGAGGTAACGACAAAGTGGTTCAAGAAGGTGACCCAGACCCTGCTCTACCTCCCCCACTTCCTCTCATGGGTAATAATCGGGGGAATCGCGTACCAGCTCTTCAGCGTAAACACGGGGATGATAAATAACCTCCTTGGCTCCATTGGGATGAGGCGTTTCCCCTTCCTCACTTCCGACGTGCCATGGCTTGTCAGTTATGTGCTAATCGGGATGTGGCAGAGCATGGGCTGGGGAACAATCATCTATCTCGCCTCGATTTCAGGGATTAACCCGGAGTTATACGAAGCCGCCACGGTGGACGGCGCGGGACGCCTCCGACAGTGCTTCAGCGTGACGATACCCTGCATACGCAGCACCATAGTCATCCTCCTCATAATGAACCTTGGGCGAATCATGGGAGGCTCCTTTGAACGGATTTACGCCCTCGCGAACGTGGCGGCGACGGAGTTTACGACGACAATTCCGGTCCTGGTGTACCGCTGGGGCATTCAGAGCATGAACTTCAGCCGCGCAACTGCGCTGGGGCTTTTCCAGTCCGTGATTGGACTTGCCATGGTGCTTGCGTCTAACTTCGTGGCGAAGAAGCTGGGCGAAGAGGGGCTATTATGAATATCACAAAGACAATATCATTATACAAAAGAAACCCCTCAAGCCTCTTCTGGAAAACCGTCATTTATTTCGTTATTGCGGTAATCACATTGACCTGCATAATTCCGTTTCTCCACGTGGTCGCAAAATCGTTCAGCAGGGACGCGTTTGTAATCGCCAACAGGGTTTTCCTCTGGCCCATGGGTTTTACGCTTGAACCGTACTGGAAAGTATTCAACGACGCGAGCATAGTCCGCTCACTTTACATATCAATCTTTGTTACGATCACTTTTACGATCCTTGGAATGTTCCTCACCTGCTGCATGGCGTACGCCCTCTCCCGCCCCCAGTTCAAGGGCGCGAAGCTGATGACCTTCCTCTGCATCTTCACGCTTTATTTTTCGGGCGGGATCATCCCCGACTATCTTTTAATGAATTCCCTTGGGATGCTGGACACCCTTTGGTGCCTGATCCTCCCGCTTTCCTTCAGCGCCTATAACCTGATAATCATGAAGAACGCCCTTGTCGCTTCGATTCCGTTGAGCCTTGAGGAATCCGCCCGCATTGACGGCGCGGGGCATTTCCGAATTCTGGCGCAGATTTTTCTCCCGCTGTCAAAGCCGATAATCGCCACCCTTTCGCTCTTTTACGCGGTAGGCCGCTGGAACGCGTATCAGGACGCGCTCTTCTATATAAAACAGCGTGTCGACCTCCGGCCGCTCCAGTTGAAGCTCTACTACCTCATAGTACAGGCCAACGAGAGCTTCCAGCTTGAGGCGACGGTCGTTAATTTGACGGACCCGGAGGTCCTGAAAGCGGCCTGCGTGGTTTTTGCCACCCTGCCCATAATCTGCGTGTACCCCTTCATCCAGAAGTACTTTGTACAGGGAGTGATGATAGGGGCGGTAAAAGGTTAAGACTCCCCTTATGGGGATGATCATATTCAGGAGGAGTTTATGAAAAAACTGATGGTACTTTTCCTTATCCTGGCTGTCGCCGCGTCCGGTTTCGCGATTGGCACGAGGCAGCAGTCGGGCGGCTCGGCAACGCCCCCGGGGGGCTTTACCGACTATTCCCGTGGTTTCCCGCAGAGGGTGACCATCGAGATTCCCGTCTACGAGAGGGCCCTGCAGGGCTGGAACGTAACGGACAACTACTGGACACGCTGGATTCAGCGTGAGTTCGGCGACAGGTACAACGTGACTGTCAGGTACGTCGCCATCGGCAGGCAGACCGAAGTGCAGGACTACCAGCAACTGCTCGC
>JGI24698J34947_10000412_pt1 | contig 19573 bp, 21 predicted proteins | sample TergutMp193P3_FD_34947 | JGI IMG/M metagenome (IMG submission 34947) | reverse complement strand
TGGTTCCCTCACAAGTCCTGCATTTTTCGGACTAAAGTCCTAAAAAATGCTGTTTTTATATGGAAGTTGTTCAGAAACTGAAGTTTCCGAACAACTCTATTAATATTTTTGGAGGAAAAAATGAAAAATGGCTTTGTAAAATTGCCGGTGACGGTCCTGGCAATAATGGTTGTGCTTGTGTTGTTCAGCGGGTGCTTTTCGTCTCCCGCGCCTGCGGGTGAGAGGCAGTACGCGACAGTAACATTCATAAATTCAACAGGGGACGCGATATATTACCTGTTCATATCCGAGAGGACAAATGAATACTGGGGCGATGACTGGCTTGGGCCCAATGTGATTGAGAACGACGGTTCCTATTCCACAAGGTTATTAACCGGGGAATATGATGTTATGGCCGTGGATAGTTCGCAGAGTATCAGCTATACTTTTTGGATAACGGTACGTGACGACGGCGGAACATTCAGAATTGAACCCAGCGACAGGGATTGAAATTCCTTGTGCCTCCGTGCCTCTGTGAGATCCCCCGTGTTCGTCATTTCTCAAAAACAGCCAGGCTTTCAATATGCGCTGTCTGCGGGTAAAAATCGAAGAGCGTGATTTTTTTCAGCTTGTAAGAGGGGCACAGTATTTTGGAATCACGCGACAACGCCGCAGGGTCGCAGGAGGTATAGGCTAAAAGAGGGGGCCCCTCCTGCGCCAGAGCGGATGCGAGGGAGGGAGTCAGCCCTGCCCTCGGCGGGTCTACAACCGCGAAGCCAAATGCCTGTTTCCGGCGGAATATGTTCTTTGCCCACTCAGTGTCGCGCAGGGCGAAAAATTCAGCGTCCGTTCCCTTCAGATTCTCCCTCGCTATGCTTACGGCTTTTTTGTTCTCTTCGCCGAGGACGGTCTTTGCAAACATCCCGCCGAGGAAGATAGCGAATGTCCCCACCCCGCAGTACAAATCCGCCATCGGCAAACTGCGGTCGGCGGTTTCGGCGGTTTTTTGCAGTTCCAGAATCAGCTTTTCCAGCATTGCAATGTTGCACTGAAAGAACTCACCCGCGTCCATCAGAACATCCTTTTCCAAAAGCCTGACATTCCCGCGCTGTAATCCCCCTTCGCTCAAAAAAGTTGAACCGCTGGAAAAAACGGTGAACCTGTCTTTTTCAGGAGGCAGGGGGAGTTCCTTTCCTCCCCGTCGCAGAAGTTCTCTGATACCCGGTTCCGCGATTGGGCAGTCCGAAACGGCGATGATTTCCCCGCTTCTGCGCCCTTTTAGACCGAACTTAGGGCTGTCTTCACCCCGCGAAAGCTGTCTGAAACAGTGAAACTGCATTCTACTTCGATATTCCCAGGGCGTACACGCGAATACCTCCGGCTCGGGAGGGCTAAGACCGCCAAGACGGGTAAGAGAATCCAACAAAATGGCCGTTTTTGCTTTTACCTGCGCGTCATAATCAATATGCTGCAAGTTACAACCGCCGCATTTGCCGTAAAAAGCGCATGAACTGTCAATCCGCGCAGGAGACGGCTCGACTATTTCCAGCAATTCCGCCCGCGCCCAGGTCTTCCGCTCTTCTTCAAAACGGCATAAAACCGTTTCATCGGGCGCGCCCCCCGGGACAAAGACAGTCTTCCCGTTAAACCGCCCGAACGTATTCCCGCCGGGCGCGATACTTTCCAGTTTCAATTTGTAAACATCGCCTATTGCCATGCCCCATTATACCATAATCTCATTGCAATAGGGACAGCGAAACGTTAAGATATACGTATGCTTCAGAATGAAACATATTTTGAAAGCCATGACGGAGCCAAACTTTATCTGTACCGGTGGGAGCCGACTGAACGGCCCAGGGCTGTACTGCATATTGTTCATGGGATGGCGGAACATGCGCTCCGTTACCGGCGTCTGGCGGAAAAGCTCACCCTTGCGGGAATTGAGGTTTGGGCGGCGGATCAGAGGGGGCATGGAAAGACTGCCGGCCTCAATGTGAACAGGCTTGATAACGGGGGGCTTTTGGGGCACTGCGCGGACGGCAATGGCTATGCCGTTGTTACGCGGGACGTTCACGCTATAAATAGCGAAATAAAAAAAACAAGACAGGATGTTCCGCTCTTTCTTCTCGGTCATTCATGGGGTTCGTTTATCGTTCAAAATTATATTGAGGAATATTCAGGCGATTTGATCATTAACGGCTGTATTCTTTCGGGGACGAGGGGACCGGGCGATTTAATGATAAAGGCCGGGTTTCCTTTTTTAACTTTGGTGGCGGCTCTTCGCGGACAGCGTAACGGTTCGCGCCTTGCAAGGGCATTGGCGGACGGGCAGTACAACAAGCCGTTCAAACCCAACCGCACTCAATTTGACTGGCTCTCCCGCGATGAAGCTGAAGTTGATAAATACGCATCCGATCCATTCTGCGGGAAGCTCTGCTCTTCCGGCTTTTACAGAGACCTTACAAGGCTTCTTTACAACATTCACCGCGACGAGGCTATGGCAAAGATAAGCCGAAGTTTGCCGGTGTATGTTTTTTCGGGAAACTCCGATCCGGTAGGAAATATGGGCGCGGGTCCCACCGCTCTTGTAAACGCGTACCGCAAACTTGGAGTGGGCGATCTGGAATTTGTGCTGTACCCCGGGGCGAGGCACGAAACATTAAACGAGACCAACCGTGAAGAGGTGATGGATAACCTTCTTTCATGGATCAACAGACACTGTGGATGAGAAATAAATCTGAATGAGATTTAGATATTCCGCCGGAAAAGACGGCAAACCTGTAAAAAAAGCTGCAATCTACACTCGGGATGAACACGGCATAAATTACGCCGATGTTGACAGCGAGGCCGTAAGCATCGTAAGGAAACTGAAATCCGCCGGTTTTGACACGTACATCGTGGGCGGAGCCGTGCGCGATTTGATACTTGGAAAAAAGCCGAAGGACTTTGACATTGTAAGCGTGGCAACTCCCACGCGGATAAAAAAAATATTCCGCAATTGCAGAATCATCGGGAGGCGTTTCCGCCTTGTGCACGTTTACTTTGGGCAGAGGATATTTGAAGTTTCCACATTCCGCTCCCTGAAAGACGGGCGGACAAGCAACACCTTCGGCACTATGGACGAAGATGTTTTCCGCAGAGATTTTACGATGAACGCCCTGTTCTACGATCCCGAACAGCAAATTGTCGTGGATTATGTAGGCGGGTTGGATGACATAAAAAAAAGACAGGTAAAACCTGTTATCCCTATTTCAGAAATTTTCACAGACGATCCTGTGCGGATGATTCGTGCCGTTAAATACGCGGCTGCGGCGGATTTTACCATCCCCCTTAACCTCAAAATGAAAATCAAAAAGCAGTCCGCTTTGCTTTCCTCAATCTCACCGTCCCGCCTGACGGAGGAGATTTTCAAGATCATCCATTCAGATCGCGCCGGGGCAATTGTAGACATGATGGACAAGACGGGGCTGTACAGTTACCTTCAACCTCAGGCTGAAAAACTTATGCGCGAAAACCCGCGTTTCAGGCAGAGTTATCTGCAAAGCATGACCGCTCTAAACGGGACTGAAATCTACCGGGGATACGCACTGGGAGCGCTTTTCCGCGACTACCTTGAGACTGTCAGGGATTGGGAGCCGGGCGTTATCGAAAATTACAAGGAAATTTTTAAAATAGCCCGCTCCTTTGTCGTGCCGATGAATCCCCCCCGTTTTGAAATGGAACACGCCGTGCGAAGGTTTCTCGCATCCCACGGCATAACGATTAAAAGACCGCAGCCCAAACCCCTCCACGAAACCGGTCCTTTAAAGCCCGACGGGACCAAGCGGAAACGCAGGCGCAGACGCAGAAAACCCAAAACCACCGGAAACCCTCCCTCCTGATTTATTCCGTGGTTTTGTCAATGATGATGTTTACTTCTTCAATCAGTATGCCGGTGTAGTATTCGATGTTGTCAATTAGATACTTCTGCAAATCGAGGATTTTTTCCTCAAGCTGGATGCCGTAGGGTATGTCGATGGTGATTACAAGGCGGTAGCCCATTTCCGCGTCCCTTACGAGGATTTTTTTTATCCTGATGCTTTTGTCGTATTCGTCAACATGGTGGATGACCAACTGGCTTAAAGCCTCCTCCGTTATTATCACCTTTCCGCGTTTGGAATATTCGGGCCTTACAACCGATTTTTCGTGCAGGGTCGGCATGGGGCCGATGCCCGCCGGAGCCATCTGCCTTTTAAAAATTCTAATCGCGTCGTAAAAAATGTTCGGGTAATTTTTTTTCACCTCGGCGGAGGGGACGGGAATTACATGCTTGCCCTCAATGCGCCTTGTTCTGATAGCCCTGTCAATCTCTTCCTGGGACGCGATGTTTTCAATTTTGATGATTTTTACGGGAGGGGAAAGCTGAAGGCGGGACGCGATTTTATTTACCATTTTTTCCGAAGTCCCCAAAATCAAAATACGCTTGTAATTTTCGTTTTGGAGCCTGCGCGCCACTTCGTCCCTGTGGGACTTTTCGTCAAACAGGGCAACCTTGACGGCGGAAAGAAATGTTTTTTCCTTTTTTGCGGAATGTCCGGCGAGGATACGGTTGTTCTTTATTAAAAGACCGTCGTCTATGATAAAGTCGATACGGTATTTTTGGGCGACCAGCTTCGCGTGAAAACTCTTCCCTGTCCCGCTTTCCCCGACAAGAGCGAAATTTTTTTTCCGTTTAAAAAAATTGATAAACGGGAACTTTAAAAACATCGCTCCACAGCGGGGTTTTTAATAGTTGTAGCTGCGCAGTTCAGCTATTAACTGCCTTGCCCTTTCCTGAACCGGCCTGATGTAATTGCCCTCGGAAATACGGACAAGAAGCTGAACCGCGTCGGGATAATTCAAACCGCCGTTCTTCCTTGCTATTTTTTCCAAAGCGTCAATTGTGGCAAGGGCGAGAAGGTTATCGGGATTTAAATTGTCAAACCTGCGGACTACCCAGACAATATTCGAAACCGTATCGTTGTTGTTGTTGATCCCGATATCGCCCAGGGATTTAATCGCCTCCTGAAGCACCATCGGCTCATTTTCAAACTGGCAGATTTCAATGAGCGATTTTACCGCCTCTTCCGTGCCGATCTGGCCCAGGTATCTTGCGGCCTGCCGTCTGACATCGGGGAAGTTATTTACAATCCGCCCGTTTTCCCTTACTATAATCCTTCTTCCTTCCCGTGAAAGGAATTCCAGAGTCTCCCTGATTTCATCGTTTGTATTTCCGCGCCCGATGGCTTCCCCTATATATTCCAGGGCGATTAATTTTTGTTCCCTGGTATCAGACCTGGCGGTTTCGCGGATGATCATTACCTCCATCGTGTCTTGCAGGTAAGATGCTTCTACGGACATTTCGTTTGAAGAGCCGCTCTGCGCCGCCGCGACAGTAACAGCAAAAACCGCCATTACGATGAGGATGTTAAAACGTTTAAATGAACACATATATTCTCCTTATTTGGTTAATTTATAATTTTCCACGTATTGCCGGATCTTTCAAGATCATATAGACGCAGTCGCTGTACCTCGCCCGCCCTGTTTGTCGAGATCGTAAACGCCTTTACCCTGTCCCTGCTTATAAATTCAATGTCGTCAACCCGGCTGTTGGCTCTGGCCGGTACGACAACATGGGTAAAGTAGTCCTCCGGGGTTCTCAAGACTATCCTTAGGGCCCTCATTGTCGGCGTGTCGGACATCTGCCTGAGATTCTCCGCAGAGGAAATTTCCGCGAAATATTCCTGAGACAGCGCGTTCCTCCACGCGGTATAATTCCCGCTTCTGATTATCAAATTAAGTTCTTCTATAAAGCGCCGCACTTCTTCCCTGGTTAAGTCGTAGTATTCCTGGCTCACACGATCGGGGTTAAATTCCTCTACAGCCGTTACCGGTTCTTCCTCCTGTACAACTGCAACTTCCTGCTGCGTTTCAACCTTGGGCTCTGTCCCGCAGGAAAACAACAGAATAAGAGCCAGAATCAACGGCAAATATAGTTTTATGTTTTCCATATTATCAGTATATACCATATTTAAATAAATTGTCAAACGAAGATTTTTTGTTGTTGCTTAATTTGAGTATTTTTATTAAGGTTAGGGTATGATGAAAGCCGCGTTTCCCGGGTCGTTTGACCCTCCCACATCGGGGCATATTAACATAATCCAGCGCGCCGCCGCTATTTTTGACGAGCTGATTGTCGTTGTAGCCGAAAACAGGCGCAAAAAGTACCTTTTTTCCGCCGAAGAGAGGGCCTTTTTAATAGGCGGGCTTGTAAAAGACCTGAAAAACGTGTCTGTTGTTACCTGCGACTGCCTGATCGTGGATTTTTTGCATAAAAAGGGGATAAAACTGCTCATCCGGGGGGTAAGAGGCCTTGAGGATTTTTCTTATGAATTTGAGCTGTCGATGATGAACAGGACGATTGACCCTGAAATCGAGACTATTTTTATGACGACCGACCCTGAGTACTTTGTTATCCGTTCGTCGTCGATCAAGGAACTGGCGTCTTTTAACGGCGATCTTCACGGCATGGTTCCCCCCCTGGTTGCCGAAGCCCTGAAAAAGAAATACAGTTGAGGCTGTCCGAAATGTCAAATTTTGGAACAAGCTCAAGTTTTGATTGCGTTCATCTTGACAAAAATACAGGTTTTTGTTAATATAAAATCCAGGTTGGAGAGGTTTAAATATGGCAGTACCCAGAGTAAAAACGTCGAAAGCAAGGACACGCCGTCGGCAGTCCCTTAACATGAAACTTACCGCGCCTACAATGATAAAATGCAGCACCTGCGGCAACAAGGTTCTTTTGCACCGAATTTGCCCGAAATGCGGCTTTTACAGAGGTAAGCAGGTAATAGTTCCCAATTCCAAAGTATAAACAAGGGGAGAAAAATGGACGAATTGTTTGAAAAAATGAAAAAACTCATCGCGGAAAAACTTCAGGTCGATGAGGGGAAAATCACAATGGAAGCGTCTTTCCGTCAGGATCTTGGCGCTGACTCACTGGACACCTATGAATTGGTTTACGCCATTGAGGAAGAAATGGAAGTTAAAATTCCAGACGAAAAAGCCAATGAGTTTGAAACTGTGAAGGACGCATACGAATTTATCAAGTCGCAGCAAAAGTAATTCAAACGTTCCAGGCAAGGAAAGAAAAAATAAACTGGCGGTTTTCCAAAAAACCGCCGGTTTTAAATTTAAAAATACCGCACTTTTAAATCTTTCTTTTACCCACCGTTCCGTTTCCAATGAATCGGGCAATAAGGTCAACAACGAACGCCTTGAGTTTTTGGGAGATTCAATTCTGGGCGCGGTCTGCGCCACGCTTCTTTATCAGTCTTATTCCGAAAAGAACGAGGGCGAGCTTGCCAAGATTAAAGCCGTGGTTGTCTCCGAGGACATTCTTTCCGTGATAGCGCACGGCCTGCACATTGACGAAATGCTTCTGTTGGGCAAGGGCGAGGAACTTTCAGGCGGCAGGACAAAAAAAGCCATCCTTGCCGACGCGCTTGAAGCCCTGATCGGCGCTCTATATCTTGACTCAGGCTACAAGGCTGCTTTTGACTTTGTAAGCCGTTGCATTTCCCCCGAAATAAGCAAGGTGACAGGCGACAATTACCACAAAGACTACAAATCGCTCTTACAGGAATACTGCCAGCGCCATTACCGCTGTTACCCCGAGTACCTCATGGTCAAACGTTCCGGCCCAGAACACGAGCGCGTTTTCTGGATGGAAGTGCGCATTAACGAAACAGTCTACGGTTCGGGAACAGGCCGCAACAAAAAAAGCGCCGAACAGGAAGCCGCAAAAACCGCTCTGGAAAAGTTGACGGAGAGCGGTTAAGAAAGAATTTCTATTACGGAGTTTGAAGAGGAGCGAACAGTGGACAATGGTATAGGGAAGCCATATACTTGAATTTATGGATGAGGATATCCGCTGGAAGCAACGTTTTCAAAATTATAAAAAAGCGCTTGTTACTCTGAAAAATGCCGTTGGACTGACGGCGGAACGTAACCTTACCGATCTTGAAAAACAGGGAATGATACAGTGTTTTGAGTTTACGTTTGAACTTGCCTGGAATGTAATGAAAGACTACCTTGAAGAGCAGGGAATAACAGGCATAATCGGCAGTAAGAATGCGGTTCGCCATGCGTTTAACAAAGGCATTATTGAGGACGGGGAAGTTTGGATGGATATGGTAAAAGACCGAAATCTGGCTTCTCATGTTTATGATGAAGAAACAGCCGAAGGTTTATTTACCGCGATAAAAAATATCTATTATTTGGAATTTAATAAACTTGCGGAAAAAATGGACACTCTGGAATAGCCATGCAGTACGGGTTGTCTGACAGAACTTTCACGACGCTCTTTTCAATTTTTCAGAAATACCCTGGCATTAAACAGGCCGTTCTCTACGGAAGCCGGGCAAAGGGAAAATACCGCAGCGGCTCCGACATCGACCTGTCTCTTAAAACCGACGATACTTTTACCCGTTTCGATCTTCTGCACATCTCTGGTGATTTTGACGATTCGGATATTCCCTATTTTGTGGATGTTTCAATTTACGATAAACTTTCAAACCCTGATTTGAAAGCGCACATCGACAGGGTAGGGAAGGTTCTGTATCCGGCTAATCCTTCTCTTTAAGAAGCGCGTCGTTGTTCAGCACCTTGAACGAAATAGCTTTGGGGGCGAACAGGTCGCGCACCACGATGCCTTCTTTATCAAGACCGCTTGGGTATTTGCCCCTTGCTTTTTCAAGCAACTGTTCCAGTGAGTAACCGAAAGCCTCGCCGCGCTCTTCAAGCGGGACTGTGGGAACTCCAAATTCGGCGCATATTTTGACGGCTTCATCGTATGGAAAGTATTTCCCTGAATCCCAGTCTTTTACATCGAAGACGTACCACTCAAGCGCGGCCATGCGCAGTTTGTTTTTTTGTATTCCGGGACCGCATATTTCCCCTGTTAAAACTATGTTTTTACCGTAAGTTTTCAGTTTTTCTTTAAGGCCGTATTTATAAACAGGAGTCCAGTACAGGGCGGACTCTTCGTCCCTTATCTCCTTGTTCCTGCTGCAGCAGCCGATTTTCCCGTCAATGTAATAGACGATTCCCGAAGTGCCGTCCATTTTTGTCGTGATGTAGTACGGCTTCCCCTTCAGTTCGTCCAGAAGCTCCGTGGCGGACTGTATGCGGATTTCATCGGAAGCGGGAATCCCGTAGGGGCGCTCCCCGATAATTAACCCGCCTGCCGCAGCAGTTTCGGGTATGTACCATTTTTTTACATTGAGTTTTTCCGTGACATCTGCGCCTTCGGTACAGCCTTCAAGCTCGGGAAATTTTGCCAGCGGAAGAAACAGTCCCTGCGAAAGCTGACCGCGCATTTTTACGGTGCGGATGCGAAAGCCTATGCCGTTATCAGCGTTTTCCCGGTAAGAACTCGCCCTCAAAAATTCATAACGCTCATCCAGGGGGAGGAAGCTGTCTACTTCAAAATAAACGCCCAAATCTCCCGCCTTGAGCTCACCCTTCTTTACAACACACTGCCACCCCATAACATGGGCAAGTTCAAGAAAATCCGAATCCGCGATAGCGGTTATTTGCTTTACTTTTTGGATAGTTACCAACGCACGCATATTTCCCTCCTTAAAAAAATTGAGGCTGTTCCAAAACCAACCGAGTTTTTATATAAACTCAGTTTTGATATAGCTCAATTGTACCACATATATTAACAATTAGCAATACAAACGTATAGTATTTTTTCTTTTTTTTGTTTTGACTAAAGCGCCGTGCATCTGCGCGCATATATAGGGTATGAGGTTTTTCAAGTACCTGAAGCGCCTGCTCGAAGCGCGAACGGCAAAGCTGAGCCGGGAAAACGCGAAAAGAGCGAAGGAAGCGGCGGATAAATTGTTCCCCGGAGAAAAGTGGATAAAGGTAGAGAACGGAATTTATCTATCGCCCCGCCGGGCTGTTGGGAGCAAGACAAACTATAATGTCTTTCTAAATCTTGAAGAATCACCTTTAAACAGGCGAGAAATTATAAATGCTCTTTATCGCGCACGGAACAGCTCTGATTATGCAGAGAAAAGCAAAAATTTTCCTGAAGGCAAAATCATCTTGAAAATTAACGGGAGCGATAGTCTTATTTACCTCAATGTTAATCGTTTAAAGGTCTCAAGATAAAAAAACCGGGCGCGAGGCGTCCGGTGGTCTGGCGGGGGGGATGTTTCCATCCAGCCTCGCTGATAGTAAGTATATGGGGTTTGTTGAAACTTGTCAAGTGTTTTTGGTTACAAAAGTACTGATATAGTGTTAATATTAATATATGGCAAGAGCTAGAAAGGCAGCCTGTTTTTCTCTGTTTTTCCTGGTGTGTATCCTTGTTCCGATGAGGGCGGCTGGAGAGAAATTTGAGTATATTCACCGTACGGGGGATCGATACCGGGTGCTTTCCGTTGTAAACGAGGAAGTGTATTTAAACCGGCAATTGCACCACAGTGCGGAAATACTGAATCGAATCGCCGTGGAAGTAACCGGGGTAAGCGACGGAAAGGGACAGCACAGGGCGGTTTTTCAAACATCCGAACGCGCTTTGCAGGTTTCAACAGCCTTGGGAAGGGCGGGAGCGCAGGGCGGGTTTGAGTGGGCAAGGGAGTACGATTCTGAATTTGAACGAGACAGGCTTGGCTATCTTTCCATTGACCCCAGGTTTTATATGCCGGTAGTGCGGAATGTGCCGGTGTTTCCCGACAGGGAACTTAGACCCGGAGAGACGTGGAGCGCCGAGGGTCATGAAATGCACGATTTTCGAGACAGCTTCGGTATTGAACAGCCGTACCGGATTCCCTTTACCGCGTATTACGCCTTTTTGGGGGATCGTCAATGGAAGGGAAAAACATACCCCGCTTTTTCCGTCAGGTACAATATCGTCTCTCAGCCTCCGGCGGTACGGGGGCGTATATGGCCAAGAAGAATAACGGGAACTTCCAATCAAATTGTATATTGGGATATTGAAAATGGACGGCCCGTAGCTTATGAAGAGACATTCACCTTTATCTTTGAATTATCAGACGGTACGAGGATTGAATACAGAGGATCAGCTTACGCGGAGATCATAGAATCCGAACCCCTGGACAGGGATAGAATTACATCGGAGATTATCGAGGAAATTGAGCGTTTGGAGATTCCAGATGTCAATGTAAGAACGGTAGATGAAGGCATATCAATAAGCCTTGAGAATATCGGGTTTTACGCGGATTCCGCCGTAATGCTTCCCGGTGAACGCGAAAAACTTGACCTGATAGCTGAAATCCTTAAACGTTACCCGGACAGGGACATTATGGTCGGCGGGCATACCGCACTTGCGGGTACGGCTGAAAGCAGGATGGAGCTTTCGATAGAACGCGCCAGAGCGGTGACGGATTATCTTTTATCAAGGCAGGTACGAAGCGCGGATCGCGTCGTTATTCGCGGGTACGGCGCGGAAGCGCCTGTTGCGGATAACAGTACAGAGGAAGGCCGCAGCAGGAATCGAAGGGTCGAAATCATCATTTTGGAAAACTAGCGTGGCGCATTCGCATAAAATAAAAAGTGTTTTTTATAAGATAAACCGGAGCATGGAACACCTGATTCCCGTAACGACTCCCCTGAGTATTGTGATCGGCATCCTCCTTCCTTCCGTATTCATCCACCTGCGTCCGTATGTTCCCTGGCTGTTTGGCGTTATGACTTTTTCAGGCGCGTTAAAATTACGGGCGGCTGAGTTTGGGGAAACGATCCGCAGTCCCGCGCCCATATTGCTTTACTTTGTTTCCAGCCATTTGTTGATGCCGGTTATCGCCATGCTTGTAACCTCCCTGTTCTTTACCAATCAGGATATTAGCGCGGGATTTGTCCTTCTGTTTTCAGGCCCCACGGCTGTTTCCGGCATTATTTGGGTTTCAATCTTCAAGGGGGACAAGGCTCTCTGCCTTACACTGATCCTCCTTGACACTTTGCTTGCCCCGCTTGTAGTGCCGGGGACAGTTTCGCTCCTGATGGGCGCGAAAACAACGATGGATATGAGCGGTATCGCTATTTCCCTGTTGTTTATGGTGGTAATCCCGACAATTATCGGAGTTATCCTGAATGAAGCGAGCAGGCAGAGACTGCCCGTTACGGTTAGCCCGTATCTTGACCCGTCCGCCAAAATCTGCCTGATGCTTGTAATTGCAGCTAACGCCGCCGCCGCAGCTCCGGGGGTAAGGCTGGACGACCCTCTTATCTGGAAAATCGCGTTAGTTGTCATTCTGCTTACCGTTGCCGGTTTTTTGATTATAAAACTTGTTTCTGTTATCGGCAAATGCCGCGCCGAAAAGGGCATTACAATGATCGTTTCCGGCGGTCTTCGAAACAACAGCGCCGTTATGACAATAGCCGTCACCTTCTTCCCCGAAGCCGCCGCCCTGCCGACGTTACTGAGCATTGTGTTTCAGCAGACAATAGCCGCGATTATGGGGAAGTTGTTTGTGAAAAATGAAGAGGGAAAAGAGAAGAGAGAAGAATGAAGAGGGAAGATTAACCACGGAGGAACACGGAGTTGCACGGAGGCGTAATTCGTTATCTTTTTTTACTCCGTGAAACTCTAAGCTGTCCGCGGTTAATTAATTAAAAAGATAAGCTCTGTTTTACTCCGCGCTGAATTCCTGTCTCAGTACAGAATCATCCAGAATGATTGCCACTTTGCCTTCCGTTAAAAGACGGCGGTTTGCCTCGGAGGAAATGATTAAAAGAGCGTCGCTGTTGTCGATGATGAGATCGGTCGGGTTGATACCGTACACTCCGCGGGCAAAGATGCGAAGGGGCCTTTCTCCCACCGCCGCGATTAGTTCAGGGGTAAGGCCGGACGGGTTGTTTTGAAAGATGCTCTGTAGTGGCGCGTAACGGACCATCACGGTGCTTTGCGTATCGAGCATATTGCGTTCATAGAGAAGGTTCATGTCGCTGTCCCAGATTTTCGGGAAAAGGCAGGGGACGGGTAGGGCGCTGGTTCTCTTTCCGTGAACTGGGAGGTTTTCAGAAGCGATTATAATTATCCCCGTGTATTGCGCGGATGAAACGGGGGTCAATGTGCGTATAACGGGAGAGGGGCTGTTGTGCCGTATCAGCGCCGCGCTGACGCTGGAAATCTGCATTGTGTAAGAGGCGAGCATATTTCTTAAATCTGTTGAAAGCGCGGGGGGGACAGACTGCGCCCTCTGCGCGAGAGCCTCGGTTTGTAAGAGGCTGAATTCCCCCCTGCTTACAAGGTCGCCGAGGGTGGAAGAAGAATCTACCCGCAGATCAAGAATCCCCGGCTGTATCAGCCTTAAATACTCCGATCCCAGGAGCGTCTCTCCCTGAATCCTCCCAGAGGGAAGCCTGATACCAGCCGAAGCCAAATCCAGCGAAACTTGAGCCTTTATTTGCATAGTATCCCATTCAACCGTACCGGAAATCCCGATTTTCGTTTGCGCGGACACTGTCGAAGCGGAAAAAACAGCGAGAAAAAAAACTGTCAATTTACAGACAAAATTATTTTTCATTACATAATTATCGGCAATTTATTGAATTACCGGTACTTTCAGGGTTCTTCCCTCACGCAGAATTTGATTGAGCTGCATGTTGTTTTCTTCCGCGAGAATTTGGGGATCGATGCCGTACTTTATGCCGAGCGACCAAAGCGTGTCTCCCCTTTGCACAACGTACTGCCCGTTAAAGTTCAGGGCTATAACCGGGCGCGACGGAGGCGCTATATCACGAAAAGCCGGAATTATTACGGTCTCCCCGATTCTTAAATAGCGGTTTTTAATGCCCGGATTGTGCTGTTCGATGATTTCCAGCGACGTGCCGTAGTACCGGGACATTGACCACAGCGTGTCGCCGTGCCTTACGACATGGTAATGGTAGCGTATCAATCTGAGGTCTTCCCGCTCCAGAACAAGGTTGATCTGTTCTACCTGGGCGGCGGGGACTTTAAGTTGATAACTGCTGTCCGCCGGGCTTATCCCGTAGAGAAGTTCCGCGTTCAGGCGGTGCAGTAATTCCCTGTTTACGCCCGCTTCGGCTGCGAGTATGTCAAGAGAAACCTGTCGTTTCAGCGGAATTACAGTCCATTCCTGGGCCTGCTGCCAGTTTTCAATGCCGAAACGGCGCGGTTGGGACAGAATATACGCCGCAGCTATGAATTTCGGCACATAGTGAATGGTTTCGTTGCTTATTTCTTTCCTTCCGCTGAGTTCCCAATAGTCATTGGCCCTTGTCCTTTGAATTGCCCTGCTTACCGCTCCAAGGCCGGCGTTGTAAGCCGCCAGCGCAAGTTCCCAATTGCCCAGATTTCTGTAATTCTCGTCGAGTTTTTGCAGAGCGCCCCTTGTTGCCTTTAAAAAGTCCCGGCGTTCATCGACAATTTCATTTACCTTTATATCGAAGGGGGAAATGCTGTTCATCATAAACTGCCACAATCCCACAGCCCCCGATCTGCTTCTCGCGGTCGGCAAAAAGCCCGATTCAATGACAGGCAGGTAGGCAAGTTCCGGCGGAAGGCCGCGTTTTTTTATTTCCTCCCTGATAAACGGAAGGTAAATGCTCCCCCTTTCCAGAACCGCGTTAAGATAGGCAATCCCTCCGGGAGTTGAATACTGGGCGATGTAGTACTGTGTCAGAGGCTGTTCAAGTATTGAAGGGACAAGCAGGGACAGCGGGCTTGCAGGCGTATAGTGGAAAGCGGGAGGCGGGGACCTGTAACTTGCGGACGGCACAGTCCGAAGCGGACGGTCTTCGTCATCCTGCGCCCATGTTAAGTTTGCGCAGAGACAGAACAAAAAAAAGCAAATCATGCTCACAGAGTACACTGAGGCACGGAGAACAGTACGAAATTTTTGAAATATGCCAAAAACTCTGTGCCTTTGTCGCCCCTGTGAGATGAAATTTGAAAAAATATTAACACGCATAACGTCAGTCAGTTTAAAATTTCTCTCCGTAGTAAATCCCCGCCCATTCCCATCGTCCGTGGATTTCCGGGTCCTGGGGAAAGTAGATTTTTCTGAAGTACAGATACCATGTGGACAGGTAGCTGTACCATCCCGTTGTCCTGAGAAAGGCCTCTGTGGCGTTTGAGGACGCGTCAAGGGATGAGGCATACCTGATCCGGTTGCTGTACATAAATTCCGCAAGGTTAAAATCAACAATCCCAGATTCATCGGTCTCCATCTGCCCCCAGGAACGGGCGAAAAAGTTGATTTTCGCCTGACAGCGCGTCAATGCCCATGCGCTTCCCGCGTCAAGGGCATCCTCAACAGCCTGTATAAGGGCGGACAGGCTTTCAAATGTCCAGTCCTTCGGGGATTTGCTGAAATCCACCTGCTGTTTAGCATATTGATCGGCATTTGGGAAGCCGGGGATTATAGTTCCTGTATACGGAAGGTAGCTGGTATACGCCTGAATTGCGTTATTCCAGTCGCCGACGCGTTCGCACGACTGGCCCAGCATAAAATACGCGACTCCAAGGTCGATTTTATCGGGAAACCGTGAAATTATCTCCTTGTAGTACCAAACCTGACGCTCTGGATCATCATCCGAATCAATTAACCGCCTCAGGCATACAAGATGAATGGATTCGCCGTTGATTACAAGGTCGGGGTAATTTTTGATTATCATGTCAAAGTACATATCCGCTATCGGTTCACAGCCAAGCTGTAAATGGGCGTACGCGATCATGAGCAAATAGTAGCTGTTGTAGGGGTCTTCGGGGTTGTTAATTATTCTGGCGCTTAAAAAGTTTACAAGCCTGTCGTAATCCCTGGTCCGCGCGAAACTGGCGGCTATTTCCCTGGCAACGGCAAATTCGCCCTCGCTCCCTTCTTCTTCCATTTCCAACAGTGAAAAAAGTTCCTGAAAATGGAGCCTGTTCTCTTTGGAACCGGCGATATAGTAGGGGTCAAAACCGCTTTCAGAGAGCCTTTCGCACGAGAAAAACCCCCATAAAAACACGGTTATCAGAAATGCCTGAGCGGATAACGCTTTTTTGCTTGCATATCCGCTTTTGTCGTTATTTTCCCTCATAATTTACTGTTATAATGATACCATTGTGATATAATTTTGTATATATAGTAAATTCCCCGGGTATCCAGGATGATCTTGAAATTTCAGCATAAGGCGTTCTTTTTTCTGTCAGCGGCGCTGATTTTTTTTTCCTGTAGATCAACATCCGGGAGCGTGGGCGATTCCGCCCAACAGCAGGCAATAAACGATACCCGGCAGGTTTCAGGCGGGCTTGCCGAAGAGATACGGGGGCTTATCGAAACCGGGCAGTTATCCTCGTTAATTCAGGCGATGGAACTGATCAGGAGCAGGAACCTTAGCAACGTAGATTACGGCAGGATAATGAACGGTATCATTACGGTGCTGATCCGTAACGTATACCAGGATTCCATAGTGATCCTTCCGCCTTTGGACCTTCCTCAAACTTACAACTACACCCGTCTGATAAGGGAAGCTGAAAACGGCAATTATATCAGGGCGAACGAGAATTCATTGGACTTTTTTGAGTATATACTGCCCTTTTTGGCTATTAACGACTGGACAAGCCCGGAAATTCTTGCCGCCGCCCTGATAGATTCGTTTAAAGCCGAAGAATTACGCCCAAATTCCACCCTGCCTCCCTATTTTCGGGCCCTTATTTATGAGCGTTTGCGCCGGTATGAGGAAGCGGAAGACGCTTTCAGGCAGGCTTATGAAATATCAGACGAATTTTACCCGGCTTTGACGGGAATTGCCCGTGTTATGGCTTCTTCAGGCAGGAGTGAAGAGGCGGCGGCCATTTTTTCCGAGCTTGTGATCAGTTACCCGGACAGTATCGGCATAAGGCGGCAGCTTGCGATCACGTATTACCAAGCCCGCAACTGGAGCATGGCGGGACCGGCAGTGGACGGGATTTTACGGAGCGAGCCGAGGAACGGGGAATTCCTGTTGATGAGAGCCCATATCCTGATAGAGCAGGGTAATTTTTCCCAGGCTGTCTCCCCGTTGGACACTTATGCCTCGATTAGCGCCGGCAACGCGAACAACAGGCAGTACCTTTTCCTCCGCGCCAGACAGCAGTACGAGGGAAGCCGTAACAGGGATTCCGCCCTTAATTACCTTCGTTCCATAATAAGGGCAAATCCCAACGATGAGGAAGCCCTGCTGTACGCCTCCAGGCTTCTCATGGAATCCCAGCGTCCCACAGATCAGGCCGAAGGCAGGGAGTACATAACGCGCCTGAGCCAATCATCGGGCTCTTCCGTAGACGTTTTGAGTTTAAGCCTAAGGGACGCTATTCAGCGGGAAAGCTGGCAGGAAGCGCAGGGTTTCCTGAACCGCATACTTTCCGAACGCCGTACAGTTCAGGACCTTGTAGACGCGTACAATATTGAAAATGGGCTTGGAAACAACTCAAGGGCGCTTTCCTTCGCTCGGGAGTTGTATGAAAGAGATCCGTCCAATGTTGATTATACCGTTATCTATGTTTCGGCGTTAATTAACAACGGCAGAACCAGCGAAGCCTCGACAATTCTGGAGAGCCGTATAGCGTCCTCATCAGGCGGGGTTGTAAAAAGCAGGTACTACTATCTGCGAAGCCGAATCAGGGGCGATGACGAGGCGGCTCTGGCGGACCTTCGTTCCAGCCTTTTTGAAGACCCCAGAAATTTGGACGCTATTATCGCCATGTTTGAAATTTACCACAACCGCCGGGAGGAACGCCGCGCCGTCTACTACCTAAGGCAGGGCCTCGCCATAGCCCCGGATAACCCCCGCCTGAAACGCTATGAAGCCGAATACTCTTCGCTTTTGGGGAGAAATTAACTTTTCCCTCTTGACTTTAAATTTTTATTACAAAATTATAAAGTAAAGTGAGTAAAAATAAAAAAAGTAAAAATACGGATAATATTATCCGGTTTTCCATAGGCGCGAAGCTGGTGACCATTATCACTATCCTTGTACTTGTGTCCCTTGGAACCATAACATTACTGGTGTCATATCTGGTCAGGGAGGATTTGCAGGTTACGGCGGAAGAAAACAATTTCGAGGTAAACCGGCGTACAGCCTCCGAAGCCGAATACACTTTATCCAATGTCCACGCGAACTGCATTGTACTGATGAGGATAATTTTCGCGGCGGGAATAGACAGCGACATTGCCAAACTGGCGGCGGATTCATTCTTTGAACGAAACCCGCAAATCGCGGCGCTCCAGTTACCCGTTCCCGGGAGTAATAAGATGCTGGTAAACCAGAAGTTTTTTACAGATAACGAAATTGATGATTCCCTTGTGTATTCTTTTTATGAAATGAACGGCGAGGCTTTGGAACGGGCTTCTCGCGGAGAGCAGGTATTCCTGAACGCCGCCCCGCATTTTTCGGCGCATATACTGGCTCTCTTTTTTCCGGTGCAGGGAACGATAAGTGAGGTCTCCATCCTTTTTTCGCCTGAAAACCTGAACGCCAGTTTCAGCTCCTCTGTAAATCAATCCTACCTTATAAACTCCAACGGCGATGTTTTGATTCATCCTGATTTTGAACTTGTCGCTGTCGGGGCAAATATCGCTAACCGGGGCTTTATCAACTCGATTCGTGAAAGCACGGAGCGGAACAGGCAGTACTCGGATGACGGCGAACAGTTATTTATAGCCTATACCAAGCTGAATATCGGCGCGTCCATTGCCATTACCAGTATTGAGTACGATAAGGTATTCGAAGGAATCGCGGCTACCACCCGCCGTAATTTATACCTTACCGCCGCCGTTTTGTTCCTTTCGATTCTCTTTATATGGTTTTTCTCAAAAACAATATCGGTCGCGCTTAAACAACTGGCGCGGGCGGCGCGTGATATTGAGGGCGGTCTTTTTGAACAGAACCTGATACCGAAATCGCACGATGAGATCAGCTATTTAACGGAAAGTTTCCAGAGGATGAGTAAGGCCCTTGGTGTTTTCGGCAGGTTTACAAACAGGGAGATTGCTGTCAAGGCAATGCGCGGTGAGATAAAGCCTGGGGGACTGCCAAAACACGCGACTATCTTTTTTTCCGACATCCGGGGGTTTACTGAAAAATCGGAAATCTTTACGAAGGAATTCGGCGAGGAAGCCTCCGACAGAATTGTCCAATGGCTGAACGAGTACTTTACAAGCATGGTTGAGTGCGTTGAAAAGACAAACGGGGTAGTGGATAAATTTATCGGCGATGCGGTAATGGCCCATTGGGGAACCGCCTACAGCGCGGGAAGCCCGGCAAAAGACGCTTTCAACTGCGTTAAGGCGGCGCTTATGATGCGCAAATCTCTCTATTATATGAATCAAAAGCGTATGCCGGGTGATAAGGGAAACCCGCCGATAATGATTGGGTGCGGTATCAATACGGGGATCGTTACAGCGGGACAGCTCGGCAGTGATATGCGCATGGAGTACACAGTCATCGGAGACCCGGTGAACCTTGCCTCCCGAATTGAATCGCTGAACAAGCCGTTGGGGACCGACATTCTTATTTCCGAAGATACTTACGATTTGATACAGCATCAATTTAT
>JGI24698J34947_10000411_pt1 | contig 19594 bp, 13 predicted proteins | sample TergutMp193P3_FD_34947 | JGI IMG/M metagenome (IMG submission 34947) | reverse complement strand
AATTAAAGCGGTACGTGAGCTGGGTTCAGAACGTCGCGAGACAGTTCGGTCCCTATCTGCCATGGGCGTTGGATGGTTGAGAGGAGCTGTTTTTAGTACGAGAGGACCGAAATGGACTGACCTCTGGTGTACCGGTTGTACTGCCAAGTGCAAGCGCCGGGTAGCTACGTCGGGAAGGGATAACCGCTGAAGGCATCTAAGTGGGAAGCCCGCCTCAAGATAAACCATCCCTGGGGGTATAACCCCCCTGAAGGTACCAGGAAGACTACCTGGTCGATAGGTTGGAGGTCTAAGCATGGTAACATGTTCAGCCGACCAATACTAATCTGCCGTGAGGCTTGACCATATTATTGTTCCTTGTCTGACCATTAAAACGCTTAAGCGTATTTCTTTAATATGCTGAGGAAGTGTTGAGCGTTTTAGTGGTCAGGCTTTATACTGTCCGGCTATTCAAAGATTGAGCGGTCGGGCCTTATCCGTCTGACTAAAAGAGCGGTCAGGCAGGTGGTTATTGCGGAGGCGTCACACCCGATCCCTTTCCGAACTCGGAAGTTAAGCCCTCCTGCGCCGATGATACTGCGTCCCTAAGGCGCGGGAAAGTAGGTAACTGCCTCCCTGTCCGCTCTTTTTTTTTGAAAAAAAAACACGATTCCTTGCAAAATCAAATATTTTTTCTTAAAATTAATAGGGGAGGGTTTTGTATTAAAAGGAGTAAGGGTGAAAAGGCTTTTTTTTGTCCTGGTAAGCGTGTTTTTGCTTGTATACCCTGTTTTTGCCCAGGCAAGGCTTGGGGATTTTACCATGCGCGGGAATGCAAGCCAGGAGTTGAGGGCGGAAGGCCTCGTGGCGGCGCATCCAAGCCTTCCCCTTAATTCAGTGGTAAAAATAACAAATCCCAGAAACGGCGTAGAAATTGAAGTTACAATTGTTGGCCGTATCAATCCGTCTACAAACCGTATTGTTGATCTTTCCCCCGCCGCTATAGAGGCCCTGGGAATGAACCCCGGCGAGCAGGTTGTCATTACAGTCGGCGCTCCGTCCCGTCTGGCGTTTCAAACTCCAAGGCAGGATGGGACGCCTGCGGGTCTTGCCGAGCCGTCAATTGTTACAAGGGCGGCGGACGGGCAATCGTCACAGGTTATAGATATGCAGTCGGTGACAGATATATCAACTCCGGCAAGTCAGGTATCGGTGGATAATCAGGTGGCGGTGGATATTCATCAACCGGAGGCGGTAGCGGCTGCACAGGAGCCGGCATCTTCTTCTGACAGGCAGACGGCGGGTGAGCCTTCTTATCAAACAACTCCGGCGGTTGCAGCCAGGGAAACAACAGGCGGTACAAATGAGCCGTATTATCAGCAACAGCAGCAGCAACAGCCTTCCTATGTTACTTACGCTCCGTCGGCTCCTTCGGGTTCCAATACTGAATTTCTAGCATGGCTGATGTCGATGACTATGGATGCCAGGGAGGCTCGGGAGGCCAGAGAAGCAAGAGAGGCGCGTGAAGCAAGAGAGGCAAGGGAACTTCGGGAGGCCAAAGAGCGGGAATTAGCAGGCGCGAATGTTCAAGGTCAGGCTGTTCCGTCAACTACCTACAATCCCGTGCCTTCAACCGGTGCTGTTCAGTCTCAACCGGCAGTGGTATATTCATCACCGCCTCCTGCAAATCAAAACACGGACACGCCGCCTGTAACAAATTCGCAGTCTGTGGTGATAACTGTACAGCCTGCGGCAAACACGCCTCCTGCGTCAAATGCACAGCCCGTAGCAGTGAATACGCCTCCCGTGGCGAATACGCCCCCAGTGAACACGCCTCCGGCAAATACTCCTCCTGTGGCAAACACGCCTCCCGTGGCAAATACGCCCCCGGTAAATACACCTCCTGTTAACACGCCTCCGGCAAGCACGCCCCCGGTAAATACACCTCCTGTGGCGAATACGCCCCCAGTGAACACGCCTCCCGTGGCAAGTGCGCCCCCGGCAAATACGCCTCCCGTGGCAAATACGCCCCCTGTTAACACGCCCCCGGCAAATACGCCTCCGGTAGCAAATACGCCCCCGGCAAACACGCCCCCAGTGGCAAATACGCCTCCCGTAGCAAATACTCCTCCAGTGGCAAGCACGCCCCCGGTAGCAAATACGCCTCCGGCAAATACACCTCCAGTGGCAAATACGCCCCCGGCAAACACGCCCCCAGTGGCAAATACGCCTCCTGTGGCAAGCACGCCCCCAGTGGCAAGCACGCCCCCAGTGGCAAGCGCGCCTCCGGTAGCAAGCACGCCTCCGGTAGCAAGTACGCCTCCTGTGGTAACGCCTCCTGTGCCAATTACGCAGGCGGCTCCGGTTAATTCGTCGGCTTTCCCGCCGGTTCAGGCGGACGCGATACAGATTGTACCCGGTTTGCCCGACAGGAATTCCGGTAAAGTTTACCGTTTGCAGGTTGGGGCTTATTCCGCTCAGGAAATGGCAAGCAGAGTTGCGGAGCATCTAATTTCCGCCGGCCGTTTTGAGGTAATTATAGAGAAAGCCGTTTCAGGTACAAGTGATGTTTACCGCGTAATGGTCGTGGGTATCGCTTCGGCGGATGTTTACCAGGCGTCGGTAAGGCTGGGTTCTCTGGGGTTTGGGCAAATTTGGGTAAAAGAATAACGATGGATTTGTCCAAAAACTAAAGTTTTCGGACAATAATACCACTTGAACAGATACGGTTTTTGTGCTAAATTATAACAAAGGCCCCTGTAAAACTAACCGGGTTCTACAGGAGGCTTAGCAGTAAAGGGGGTGTTCCTGATGGCACGTACAGAAAGCGATATTTCGGATTCCAGACAGCTGGTTACTTTTCAACTTGGGGAAGAATTGTATGGAGTTAACATTATGGATGTCAAGGAGATTGTCCGTGTTCAGGCAATCCGGGCAATTCCCAACGCCCCTACTTATGTAGAAGGTATTTTTAACCTGCGCAGTGAAATTATCCCGATTATAAGCCTGCACAAGCGGTTCCATATAAGAAAACTTGTAACATCCGAGGAAGATGAGCTTTTGTCGGGTTTTGTTATTCTTGATATTGACGGGATGAAGCTCGGAATCATTATTGACAGGATTTCCCGCGTAGTAACCATCGAAAAGGAAGATATTCAGCCGCCGCCCCAGATGTTTTCAGGCATTGGCGCTGAGTATATTCAGGGCGTGGTACGGCAGGAGCATGGTTATCTTATCATTCTTGATATTAGAGATCTATTCAATCCCAAAGAACTTCAAAAGATTGCCGAACTGCGAAGATAGGCATTTCAGGTAACGCATGAAAATCGAAGTCTATTCTCCCACTATCAGGCGTAAGGAGATGGATGCGGTGTTGACCGCGATGGTGGAAGAAAAAATCGGGCCGGGAGAGCGGAACAGGCTGTTGATTCAAACCGCCAGGGAACAGCTTCATTTTGATTACGCCTTGGCCTTAAGAAGCCCCGCCGTCGCACTGTATCTGGCGCTGAAGGCCCTTGGCGTTCGATCGGGACAGGCCGTGGTTATTTCCGCGCTTTCCCCCCGCTACTATTTCCATGTAATTGAGGATTTACAGTTAACTCCGCTTTTTTGCGACGTGTCATTCGACTTTCCCTGCATGAGCCGGGAAACAATTGAAAAAACGATTGCCGGAAAGCCTGACGGTCTTGAGGTTTGCGCGATTGTCCTTCACCATACCCTTGGTTTTATTCCCGATACCGCTTCCATTGCCGAGCTTGGCTTTCCCGTGATTGAGGATATTTCCCACAGTTACGGCAGGCGCGGTAAAACTGATAGAAAAGACGCGGGGGACAAGGAGCTTTCGAATGTTGAAAGTTCAAAAGATAAGGACGAGGTTCTTTTTAAAATAAAGGGCGTTTTCTGTATTTTGGGGCTTGAGGAAAGGGATATGCTTACATCGGGCGGGGGGGCCCTTCTTTTCGCCATGAACAGGAAGGACGGCTCCGTCCTGCGAAACTTTGCCTCCATCCCTGACGAATACTGCCTGCCGGATATTAACGCCGCACTTGCCGTCGTTCAGTTCAAGGAGCTTCAGCGCAATATCGAAAAAAGGCACGATATTGCCCGCGTGTATACGCAGGCAAGCCTCAGGACAAGGCACAAACGTTTTATCCCTCTTTCAGAAGACGATTACAACAATTATTCTTTTTCGCTTGTTCTGGAAACCGGGCTCAAGGACGTTGTCGCCTATGCCAAGAAAAAGGAAATCGTGATAGAAAGCGCGTTTGAAAACACTGTCGCCGGCGTAGGCCTTTGCGCGAGTCCGGTAAGCAGTTCCCTTGCGCTTAGGACAGTTTTGTTTCCCATGTATCCCATGCTCCGTTCCCAGGACGCGGAACGCGTATCACGCCTCATTATGACCCTTCCATGAGGACGGTTTATGGGAAAAGAAACCGGCGGTACAATAAAAAAAGCGGTTCTCTTTGTCAATCTGCATAAAAAAAACGCCAAAGAAACGGCTTTACAGATACAGGCGGAACTTGAAAACAGGGGAATTAGCGCGGTGCTTTTTTCCTTTGACGGAAAGCCTCAGGAACCGCCCGCCGGAGAGTGGGACATCGCGTTCTCTGTCGGAGGGGACGGAACGGTGCTTTACACCGCCCGCTGTCTTGCCCCGCAGGGTGTGCCGATTCTGCCTGTGAACCTCGGCTCTCTTGGGTTTATCGCCGGAGTGGACAAGGACGACTGGCTTGATGTTTTTTCACGGTGGGAAAGGGGGGAGCTGTCTGTTTCCAGCCGTTGTATGCTGGAAATTTCCGTAGAGCGGAATTCCCAAACAGTGATGAAAAACATCAGTCTTAATGACGCGGTTATCTCCGCGACGGGAATTGCCAAACTTATCAGCCTTGACGTTTATCTGGACGCTGACGATACCGCCGGGGGAACCGCCCTCGGCTCTTACCGGTGCGACGGGCTTATCATAGCGACCCCAACTGGTTCCACGGCGTACTCAATGGCGGCGGGAGGGCCAATTCTTTACCCTGAAATGGAAGCGGTGATACTCAACCCAATCTGCCCCTTCGCGCTTTCCAACAGGCCGTTTGTGCTTCCCTCACGGCAGACGCTTGTAATTACGGTGGCTGAACAACAGCGTTCGGACGTGCTTTTAACGGTTGACGGGCAGGATACTTTCAATCTGGAATGTACCGACAAGGTTTATATCAGGCACGCGTCAAAACCGGCGTTGCTGGTTTTTGCCGGAAGCCACGCGTATTATTCGGCGCTCAGGAACAAACTGTTCTGGTCAAGCGGGGCCAGAGCGGGAGGGAAAGCTGATGCTTGAGGAATTGTCGATCAGGAATTACGCGCTGATTGATTCTATCACGCTTTCTTTCCGCCCGGCGTTTAACGTTCTTACGGGAGAGACGGGCGCGGGCAAATCCATCATCGTTGGGTCTTTGAGTTTTTTGATGGGCGGAAAGACTGAACTTGATGTTATCCGCTCAGGCTGTGATGAAGCCGGAGTGTCGGCGGTTATCTCTGTGAACAAGAACAATGTTGAAGTTACGGACTGGCTTAAAAGCCGTGATATTGAATGTGAGGAAGATACGATTATTGTAAGGAGAAATATCAAGACATCGGGCAGGGGTTCGATCTACATTCAAAATGTTCCCGTAACAAGGCAGGACCTGGCGGAATTTATGGGGCTGTTATTCGATCTGCACGGACAGCACAACCACGAATCCCTCCTTCGCAAGGAGAGCCACCGCCGTTATCTGGATCATTTTGCCGGAATAGAGAACGAGGCCTCCGTTTTTTACCGTGTCTTTCTGGAACTTGCCGACAAGCGCAAGACTCTGGAAGCGTCCCTTAAAAGCGACCGTGAGCGCGAGGAAAGGCTTGAGCTTTTAAATTACGCAGTTGACGAGATCGCCAAAGCCTCGCTTCACGCGGGGGAAATCCGTGAGCTTGAGAATGAGGCGCAGAGGCTTTCGGATTTTGAAAAATTGGCGGGCCTTGTTCAAACTGCGGCGGGCTGTTTTTTTGACGGAGAGCAGTCGGTGTTGAGCCTCACCCGCCGTGCCAAAAACGCGCTTGACAACGCCTGCGCCGTGGATTCTTCCCTTGGCGAGATACACAGAAGGTTTGAAAATCTGTTCTATGAGGCCGAGGACATCGCCGGGGATTTTCGCGCCTACAGGGACAACCTCAGTTTTGATCCGCTTAGGCTTGAGGAAGTAAATGAAAGGCTTGCCCTTCTTTACAAACTGAAAAAAAAGTATGTAAAAACCGCGGATAATCTGGCCGGCGATGAGGAGGCGATTCTGTCGTACAAGTCCCAGGCGGAGGCGGAAATTGAGGCTCTCGGCGGCGCGGAAGAAAACAGGGAAAAGTTAAAAACCGAGATTGCCGTTATGGAAAAGGACATCGTAGCCAAGGCTCAGAGTTTACGGCAGAAACGGACAGCCGCGGCTGGAAAACTCGGCCAGCTCATCACAGGGATTTTGAAGAATCTGGGAATGCCGAACGCCCGTTTTCAGGTAGAAGTTGTCCCCAAACAGCAGGATGGCCAGAGTACCGTAGGCCCGTGGGGGGCTGAGGATGTTGAGTTCCTCATTTCGGCCAATACGGGCGAGCCCCTGAAAGACCTTGCAAAAATTGCCTCAGGCGGAGAGCTCTCAAGGGTGATGCTTGCTATAAAGACCGCGCTTTTGGCAGGCGGGCAGGATGAGGCGGGAGGAGTTGAGACCCTTGTTTTTGACGAAATTGACGCGGGAATTGGCGGGGAGGTTGCCCTTAAAGTCGGGGAATACCTCACCCAGGTGGGAAAATTTAAGCAAATTTTTTGCGTAACACATCTAGCGAGTATCGCCGTAAGAGCCGATAATCATTTTAAGGTGGAAAAAAGAACCGAAGGCGGCAGGACTTACACAGGTATCGGGCCGTTAAGCGCGGAGGGCAGGAGGAAGGAAATCGCCAGAATGCTTGCCGGGGACGCGGGAGAAGCCGCGCTTGCCCACGCGGATGATCTGATGCAGAAATACGGAAAACGGAGTGGTTAATGGCAAAGATTACCGAGAATGACAAGATAAAATACCAGGAAAGGGTTAAAACCTTTACGGCTATATCAACCGCCCTGTTAAAGACCGAAAAGGATCTTCTGCTTGAAGTAAGGAGCACTACCCCTGATTCCCAGATAAAAAGACTGTCGCTTGTGGATGAAATGCTAAATCTTTCGTCAAATTATCTGGCAATAAACGGAATTTCCCAGGCTGTTTTGAAGAACAAAAATGAAGAAGCCCTCAATGATTGCAGGAAATCAATTTACAAAGCCGTTATTTACCTTGAAAATATCGTTACCAATTTGATTGACGCTCCCTATTCAGAATATGAGGATAAACTGGCATTGATAGAGGCGTTTGACGCAAATCAGCGTTATTATCTGATAAGGAAGATGGGGTTTGCCATAGACCTGCTGGAACAGGCTTATGGAGATAATTCAAAATGGAGATGGACATTTGTCGAGATTGAAGGCCGGTATGCCACCGTCGCGAAAAATATTCTTGATTTGCGCAACGCCATCGTGAATTCAAACCCCGAATCCCCGTATTACGAATCCACTGTTTACCATCTGCGGTTAATCAAAAAACTTCTGGCGCAGGCGGCGAGCCGTTACCGCGACAAATACGAACTTTCTACAGGGCAGGTGCTTGATTTTAAGACGGGGATTTCCTTTTTGGCGGCGTTAAGGCGCATACACGTTATACTGGCGGAAAGCGAAGATGCCGAAGAAATGAAGAAAAAACTGCACATCTGGACAACCAAGCTGGACACGGACACAAAGAAACAGGAAGAAGCCAAAAAGAGATAGCCTCCCATCCCTTAAAAAAACACGACTAATCTCTCTGGACTGGCGGGAATTTAAATACTAAAATAGTAATAGGGATGAAAAAACTGTTTTTTTGCGTAGTTTTGACGTATGCCCTGACGGCTCCTCTTGCCTCGCAGGACACGGGGGATACCCTGTATGTTTCGCAGATTGGGGCGGAATCCAGGAATAACCTGATAAGGATTACATGGGTAGATTCTCCTGATGCGCGAGGGCCTGTCTATATTTTTCGGGCCGCACGGCCTTTCAGCGGATCGATTCCGGCGAATATAAGGCCCGTGGTTAGAGGATACGGGGAACAGTACTACATCGACGATGCCGAGGATTTGGAAGGAGTCTATTATTTTATCGCGGCAAGCGATACAGCCGGGCTTCGTTACGATATAATCCTTCCCCAGGTAAACAGCATATATGTTATTGTCGGCGAAACTTCTGTCGCTCAGGCTCCCGTTGCGCCTGAGCCGGGCATTTCAAATTTAAGGGCAAGCCGGGACGGGGAGAGGGTTGTTGTCGTCTTCGATACATACTTTCCGCGCAGAAACGCCGTTCTTTACCGAAGTATGCAGCCTGTGCGCCAGCCTCAAGATTTGCTTAACGCCGTGCTTGTGCAGTCGGGAATTTCTTCACCCTTTGCGGACTTTCCGGTTCCGGGCATTACCTGGTATTACACGGTAGTTTATGAAGACGATATTTCAAGCGGAAATATGAGAATCAGGCCCGGCATTAACTCGACTACTTCTGCGGTAGTAGTTTCCACGGATGACGCGCAGAGGACTCTGCGCCCTATTCCCCTGCCCGTTATGACATTACGCGACATCATGCCGGATGGTTTTTTCCTGAGCGATGTTTCAAACTTTGTTCCCTTAAGCGAACAGTCCGCCAGAATGCTGGAAGGCTTGCCGTCCAAAGAGCCGTTGACTCTTAAGACCCCGCGTGTTTTTGTCGTTGACCTTGACCCCCCCTCAAGCGGAGAGGAATCTGCGCTGTTTCAGATTGTAAAGGATTTTTTCCAGGAGCGTGATTGGGAAGGCTCCCGTGCGGCGCTGTCGGACTATCTTTCATTACCGAGGTCGAGGGATGTAGAAGCGCGAGCCCGTTTTTACCTCGGTCAAGCCCTGTACTTCACCGGCAATTACAGAGAGGCGTTGTTTGAATTCCTGTGGGTTAAGTCCCTTCACCAGGATGAAGCGAATATGTGGATAGACGCGACCCTGACGGCGATGGTTTACTAGTTCCGCAAAGTCCGCAGGAGGGCGCGTAGTTCGGGGTTTGCCGCGCTTTCAACAGCCGGCCTGTTTCTTTGAACCTGAATAATTATTTCGTCCCCCGCTTCGATGCGGTCGAAGAAGCCGTTCCTTGCCAATGTGCCGGAGGCGATTTCTTCATCCGCGTTGCTAATGGTGATTGTGCCGACAAGTTCGTCGTCCCCGTAAATAAGGGCGATGCCTTCGTTGGCTGTCTGCGGACGGCCCCTCTTTACAACATCGTAGACCGCGCCTACGGTAACTCCGTCAGCCCTTCCCTTGTTTATCAGCGCCTGTCCCTGCCTGCGGATCAACAGCCTTCCCCTGAACGGCAATGAGGCCGATAGTTGATCCACGATTCCTTTTGAAGCGTCGCGCAGTCTGTTCGCCCCGGTGCGGTATGTGTAGAAATTTCCGGCAGGGGAACCTGTCCTTCCTACATAGAGGTCTCCCTTTATAGCGATGTCCCTTTCGTTTTCAGTTACGGAAACAATTATAAAATAATCCGCGCCCGCTTCCCTGGCCTGCCTGAAAGCCGCAGAAAAAGAATTCTGGCGCAGGGGCAGGTTCATAAGAGAGATGTTGCGTTCATGAAGCATATAGTCCCTTATAATGGACGCGGCGGTTGTGCCCGCGTCTACATGGATAAAGCTGGACTGACCGGCCAGGGAAAAGATCGCGACCTTCCAGTGACGCTCCGTAACTTCAACAGGGTTTACTCCCCATTGCCTGAAAAGGGCGTTGGATAGAAGGGAGCTGTAGGCTTCTATCGCGTCGGTGATGGTACGGTCAGCCATGCCCTGATCCTGCATGAAGAGCAGTTCTTCAAGGTAGCGGGCAGGGTAGCCGGACAGCCGCAGGAGTTCCGCGTATTCGCGCCTGTCCACGGCGAGGGGGTTGATCCTTAAACCGCGCCGGTACTCGAACATAGCCTGTTCGGTTAAATTGCCGGCACGGAAATTTCTTGCCCTGTTAAAATGCCATGAAGCCCACCTTGCTCGGCGCGGATCTTCCAGCGCGGTTGTCGAGAGGATGGTCTCCTCCAAAGCGGCGCGGATAAATTCGTCTCCCTCATTTATGGAAACGGCGTTGGTAAGCGTTGTTATAGCCTCGCCGTTACGCCCCATTCTGATAAGGGAAAGCCCTTTTAAATACCATGCGTTCATATCATTCCTGTCGCGCGCGATGGAAGAGTCGGCAAGACGCACGGCTTCTTCGTACTGCGAATTGCGGTAGCGCAGGGTTGCCAACAGGGACTGGGACGGCGCGTGGCCGGGTCTGTAGTAGAGCGAGCGTTCCGCATAGCGGATTGCATCCTGCAGTCTGTCATTCTGCGCGTAGATGTAGGCGGCGAAATAATACACACGGTAATCATCGGGATGCTGTGCAAGCGCATTGTTTATATAGGAGAGAGACGTTTCACTGTCGCCAAGTGAAAGCGAGACAAGGGCGAGGGAGATGAGGAGCCTGCGGTCGTCGGGGTAACGGCGGACCGCATCGCGGTAACGCAGAAGGGCTTCGGACGGCCTGTTCCTTGCGATGTCCAGTTCCCCGGCGGCGAAAAGCGCTTCCCTGTTGTACGGTTCTCTTGCCAGAACTTCGGAAACAAGAGCCGAGGCCGCGTCCAGATGACCGAGCGCAATCAGGGTGAAAACTTCCAGATTTGCCACAGACATATTTGTCCGCGCAAGAAGACGCGCCTTCCTTACCCAGTTAAGCGCCTCGTCAAATTCAGCCAGTTCATAGTAACATTCCGCAATGGCCGCGGTTCCCTCCGCGTGGGCGGGGTTGAGTCTTAAACACTCAAGGAACGCCTCAACCGCCGAGTACCAGTCCTCCTCGGCCATGTAACTCCTGCCCCGCTCATAATACGCCGCCGCCGAGTACTGCGATTGAGATTCAACATTCGCGGGAAAGAGGGAAAAGATAAATAAGAGAAGAATTAACCACGGAGTACGCGGAGTCACACGGAGTTGCCGTTCGTCAATTTCCTGTTTTACATCTGGATTTCTGAAAGAATTTAAAAATTCCTCCGTGAAACTCCGTGAAACTCCGTGGTTAATTCTTTTTGAGTAAGAAAACATTACCCCCTCCCCTTAGTAAACCACTATTCCCTTTTATGCGTTACTATTTTTATCGTATTAATCTTGTGTCCGTCCATTTCCTGTACAATGAAATCAAGGCCCTTGTATTCGATTTTTTCATTCTTGACGGGAATCTTTCCAAAAAGATCAAAGACAAAACCGCCGAGGGTATCGAAGTCGTCGATGGGAAGGCTTAAATTTGTTTCCTCCGCCAGAAATTCAAGGTTTACCCTGGCATCGCACAGCCATATTCCCTCATCAATTTCTACCAAATCCTCAGTTTCATGATCAAACTCATCCTGAATGTCGCCGACTATTTCTTCGATAATATCTTCCATAGAGACAATGCCGGACACTCCGCCGTATTCGTCTACCACTACGGCGATGTGGACTTTTTTCCGGCGCAGTTCCCTAAGGAGATCATCTATGTGTTTTGAAACGGGAACAAAAAAAGGTTTGCGGACCAACTGGCGGATATCAAAATCCTTGTTGTTTACATGAGCCTTGAACGCGTCCTTGACGTGCAGGATTCCGATTACATTATCCACGGTATCCTGATACACGGGAAAGCGCGAGTGTTCGCTTTCGCAGATGCAGGCAAGCAGTTCCTCCTTTGAAGAATCAGCCGACAGAAAAACCGTGTCGGTTCTTGGAACCATTATCTCCTTGACAGTTGTGCCGGACAGTTCCACGACTCCCCGGATCATCTCCTGTTTGTCCTCTTCAAGTTCTTTTATAGCCCGTGAATTTATTTGGAAGGGGCTTTTCACTTTTCTCCTCCGTCAGTGGCGATTATACGCTCACCCTTGAGCCTGTTCAATATCTCCTCCTGTAACGCGAGCATGGGTTCTTCCCTGTCCGTGGTTTGGTGATCCATGCCGTCTAAATGCAGGATACCATGAATCAGGAGCCTGCGTAACTCCTCATCCTGCGGTATTTGAAAATACCGGGCGTTTTCGCCTAATGTTTCCAGTGAGATTACGATGTCCCCCGGATAATAGACGGTTCTATCCCCGTCCTGAATCGTCGTGCCCATGCTGAATGAAAGTATGTCCGTCGCTTCCGCCTTGTTCCTGTACCGGGTGTTAAGAGCCGTGATGGTTTTATCTGTGCATAAAAGGATTGAAAGTTCCCAGTTGTCGCGTTTTATTTCGTCCAGCACTTTCAGTGCAAATTCGCACATCGAAGAACTCCACGGGGGCAGGGGAACTTCCTCGGCATTTGCCGTGACGTTGTTCACTTTAACCTCAATTTTGTGCGGATGAAAATCCGCACATTATTATCGAAAATGAAACCTTGTTTCATTATTTATCTTCCTCTTTTTGTTTGGGGTACTCGATCCTTGAATGGTAATAGCCCGCCAGCACTCTTACAAAGGCTTTCTTGATTACCTCAAGATCGTGAAAGGACAAATCCGATTCGGCAAGCTGTCCGTGATCAACTTTCGCGTCAAAGAGCTGTTGGATAAATTTATCCATTTTTCCCGCCGTCGGTTTGTTCATTGTCCGCACTGCGGCTTCGGTAATATCGGCGAGCATTACCACGGCGGATTCTTTTGAACGCGGAGGATTCCCGCCGTATGAAAAATCTTCGGAGCTTACAGTTTCTTCCTGTTCGGCGGCCTTGTTGTAAAACCATGAAATGACCGAGTTGCCGTGGTGTTCCGCGATGATGTCAATTACATCTTTTGGAAGCCCGAGGCTGTGCGCTTTTTCCACGCCGAGTTTTACATGACTGCGGATTATTGTAGCAGAGAGTCTGGGCGCTATATCATCGTGCCGGTTGTGATCTGTCTGGTTCTCAACAAAGTAATCGGGGTTTTCCATTTTTCCGATGTCGTGGTAGTACGCGCCGACGCGGGCAAGCAGGGCGTTTGCGCCTATGTCCTGACACGCCTGTTCGGCAAGGTTCGCTACCATCAGTGAGTGGCTGTAGGTTCCCGGAGCCGCTGTAAAAAGTTTGCGCAAAACGGGAGCGTTAAGGTCGGACAGTTCCATCAGTCTGAAGGGAGTTACGGCGTTAAGTGCGTGTTCAAGAGGAGGCAAGAAGCCGAGCGTCAACATTCCGCAGACAATTCCGTTCATGGCCGCCAAAAAAACCATGATGGGGTAATTGTAAAAATCCACCTGGCGTATCAGCAGTACTACAATGACGGCGAAACAATTTGCCGCCGCGATTACAAGTCCGGCTTTTATCAGGCTCATCCTGTTTTGTGCGTTGTGAAGAACCGTAGAAGCCGCCGCTCCCGAAACTACCGCGATTAAATAGGAATAGCTGTCAAAAGCGCCGACATGGTACGCTCCCAAAGGCAGGGCGAGGGCCATTATCATTGCGGTTCTTGTTCCCATAAAAACCGCGAGTATCATTATAAAGAGGGCGGTTGGGATAAACAGGGCGACAGGATAAGTTTCAAAGCCGGGGGAAAAGTTGTTTAACAGTACCGATCCTATTATGTAAAGCCCGATAATTGACGCAAGCAGGTACCGTTCGCTGTTGCTTAACTCGTTTCCAAGAATAAGTTTTCCGCGTAAAATAATAAACAGTATGTAAATGATAAGCACGAGAAGAATTGTGCCTATGACACTGCGCGGGTCCTGTTTTGGAAAGGACAGATGAAGGGCCCGCAGTTCCTCCATTTCGGTTTCCGTAATTATAAAACCTTTTCTTATAATCCTCTTGCCCTTTTCAATACTGCGGATAACAGGGGATGACATTTCTTTCGCTTCTTCAACGCGCCTGTTCGTATCGCTCAGTGAAAAAAATACATTCTCGCTGATAAACGGCTTTATAAGGTCAACCGCGATTGCCTTGAACAGAACCGGCGCTTCCATTGTTCTTACGGTATTGTTCAGCGCTTCTCCGGCTTCTGAAAGCGTGATGATGTCGTAATAGGAAATTAATTCCCCCTGTTCTTCTGAATCGGGCTGCTGCAGTTCCGCGATGTCGGGGTTAAAGGGCCTTACATCTTCGCGGTGAAGAGAAAAAACCCCTCTTTTAAGAATCGAGTTTATCGTGTCAATTCCGTATTCCCGAAAATCGGCGCGACCGGGGGCGGATAGATACATGTCAATAACTTCGATGGAAAAGTACGCCGGATACCGCGCTTCTATCTGTAACCGCGCCTGCGCTGTCTGCGAACCTTCAAGGCTGTCGGTAAAATCGCAGAAGTCGTTCCACGACTGAAGTATCTGCCTGTCGGCTTCGGCTGAAAAACGGAATATCGCGGGGACCTGCTTTACGGCGGTCTCAAGCCTTGCCGCGGTAGCTTCCGTATCAACATAGGAAGCCGGAAACGCGGCGACAATATTGCGATCCGCGACCTTGCCCGCTTCAAAAGCATTTATATCGTTTACGGATTCTTTGTTATTGCCCGTGATTATCACTATGATGGCGGCGATGCATAAAGCAAAACTGAAGAGGCTGACCCCTGACCGGAAATGCCTGAAAAGAGCGTTCAGATTTTTTCTGATATTCAGCATTAGCTTTTTATGTTTTGCTTTCATCGTATACCTGTATTATCTTTTTTATGAGAGGGTTACGCGCTACATCGGCTGTATGCAGAAACGAAAAGTGCAAACCTTCAATCCCCCTCAGGATTTCGATGGCGTGTAACAGCCCCGAATCCGTTTTACGCGGCAGGTCAATCTGTGTTGTGTCTCCGGTTATTATCGCCCTCGCTCCCGATCCTATTCTTGTAAGGAACATTTTCATCTGTTCCTTCGTGGTGTTCTGCGCCTCATCAAGAATGACCATGCAGTCGTTCAGGCTCCTGCCCCTCATATACGCAAGAGGCGCGATTTCGATTGACCTTGTTTCTTCCATCCGGTGAATTATGTCGTAGGGGATAAGGCTTTCCATCGCATCGTAAAGGGGGCGCAGGTACGGGTTTATTTTCTGGCTGAGATCACCGGGCAAAAAGCCGAGGCTTTCGCCGGCTTCGACTACGGGGCGGGTAAGAACAAGTTTTCTCATCCTTTTTGAAAGAACCATCTGCAGCGCCTGCGCTATGGCGAGGAATGTTTTTCCCGTTCCGGCGGGTCCCACGCAAAAGCAGATTTCGTTTTCACGCATACCCCGTATGTAGAGGGCCTGATTCCTGGTACGCGGATAGACGCGGTTAAAGCCGTGCGGAATCTGAATCATGGAATCGCGGAAGAAAGTTCCCCCCTTCTCCTGCCGTTCTGTAAAGGAATCTTCCTCAGATTCAAGTGAATCTTTTGACTCGCCCCCGCCTGTTTCTGGAATAAACTCACCCGCAAGGGCGTGGATATACTCGGCGGAAGGTTCTTCTCCTTCACTTACCGCAGTGATAAGGTTGTCCATCATTGTTTTAAAACGCCTGACGCCCGATTCATCGTTGCATTCAAAGTGAATCTCATTGCCCCTTGCCGTGATGAAACCGCCCAGCGAATCTTCGATTGTCCTTAAATTTCCATCGTTGGAGCCGCAAACACCGGAAAGCAATTCCCTGTTGTCAAACGCTATGGTTATTCCTTCCTCCAAGTAAACCTCTACAATAATTCTATAGCCCTCTAAATGACCTAGTCAAGCCGTTTTCAGGGCTATCTGATGGTCCACCTTTCGGTTCTTTTTTCGTAATTGATGCTGGATTTTATTTCCGAAATGGCTGTCCACTGCACCAGGAAGGAAATATCGGCGTTTAGTTCATATCTTGCCGGGTTGGAATTGCGGTTAAGATACGGGGACATGGCAATGTCCAGTACTGCTCTCCAGTCTCCCAAATGATGGACAGCCGTAAGGCTGAAAGTTTTCATTTTAAAACCGGAGCTCCGCCTTCTGGCTTCATCGGCAAAATTAAATGAATCGAAAAGATCGACAAACAGGTTGTTCTGCCTCCCTTCTGTGTACATGAATGTCAGGTTCTCCATTCCGGGAACGCCCTTGAAGTAGCGGAAAATGACGGCGTTCTCAGATGTCGCTCTCAGAGACAGATCCAGAAAGCCGGGGATGCCCAGGGTAAAACCCATTGAAAACTGAAAATCTGAATTTGTATGGCGCTGAAGATCGAAGGAGAGCCTTGTGTTTAAATTCAGGGAAAAATTCAGCCGATTCCTGATAATTTCTATATTTGAAAACGCGGGGTTATAACTGAAGGTTAAATCCCTGGGGTGTAAAGAAGCCTCTTCATCAAGCTGTACCCATCTGCCTCCCATATTCGGAATGGCCGGATTATCCGGCTCGAATTCATACCTTTTTGCTTTTACGGCGGAAAAAGACGCGGTAAAATCCCATAACGATAACGATGAAGTAATTGTTGTTACCTTGTTTTCCTCTTCCGGTTCCATGACCATTCTGAACGTAAATGAACCTGCATTCCCGAACCTTAGAGTCTCGGTAAAAGTGAAGGGATCGGTTTTCCATTGATTGTTCGCAACGTTGTCTATCGTTTCCGGTTTTTTAAACTGAATGTTCGCGCTGGTTTCGCTTATCCAGACCCTGAAAGTGCCGTTAGTTGCAATCAGCCCGTCAAGGGGAGGAAGATCTGCATGGAAAGACAGGCTTTGCTGTTTGTTCATGATGTTGGCGGCGATGTTGGTTGAAAACCTGTGGCCGCTCAGTCCAAATCCGTCTTCTCCGCTCTTTACCCATGCGCCCCACTGCGGGGTAAGCTCAGGCCCGTCTGTGTCCGCGTATCTTTTTGATCTTACCAATGTGCCCCTGAATGTGTACTGCAAACTTGACTGGCCGAATACCGGATCGTCGTATAACGGACGCAAAATGCCGTTATAGGAGTAGGATGTCAAATAGTTGGTTTGGCTGTACTGCTGTCTGAGCGCGTCCTGTATTCTTTTTTCGTCAATAACTCCGCTCGTGTTCTGGGGAGTGCGGAAAGCCTCGGCCTCTTCATTCAAATAACTGTAATCCCTCCATGTGCCTCTGCCGGAAAATGTTACCGTGTTTGAAAAAAGACCCGCGCTGTGATCCGCGCGGAAATTGACATTGGCGTTGCCTCCGAAACTTGACAGTATCGACTGCACGTCGCCCCAGTTCACCTGTTCGGATGATTTCCAGCGGTCGTAACCCGACATAAATTGAAGCTCCATTGAACTTGCAGGGGATGCCTGGTAATCAATGCTGAACCTTACGCTTCCTGTTCCCGGAAGATCAAAGCGCTGGTTTAGAACAGGGGGGATTAACTGATCGTTTGTTGATTGTTTTTCATCATCGTTGTTTTCATTCGGCCACGGAGAGCGCGGAATGCCGATGCCTTTCAGCGGGTCTTCAATTTCCAAAGCCGTCCTTGCGGACGCTCTTGTTTGATTTGGACCGCCGATTGAAAGAGGAGTTCCCGAAATCATCGCTGAAATGCTGTAAATTGTGTACTTGTCAGGCGCAAAAAAAAAGCGGCCCGGATTATCGCTGTTATCTGCAAATGCCTCGTTTCTGAGAGTTTTAAAGGCCAGTGTCGTGGATATGTTTGAAAATGAAATGTTTGAAATATACGGCGCTAAAACCGGGAATGACGGATTCAATCTTCCGTTTATCTGCCACTGATACGATCCTATGGTAGATTGCAACGCGGCCGCTTCATCAATTGCCGTTCCCTGCTGCATCATGTTGATCCAATCCATGCTTTCCGAACGGTTCAGAAAATCCCTGTCTATATATGGATCTGAATAGAAAGGAATATCCCACGCGAGACTGCCATATTTTCCGCTGATAGAGCTTTGCATATTCATCCTGTAACGGAACGGCACTGACAGCGAGAAAAGGTTTGATCTGTTCCAATCTGAAGAGCCGTCGTAGTCCGGCGCGTAAATCGTGTAGTTCCCGCCTTCCAGAGTGATAGTTCTGGAAAACCCAAGTCCCAGCGTCAGAGTAAGAGGATTTAAAATACCGATTTTTGGAGTGGCAAGATCGAGTCCCGAATAGAAACCCAAATTTGTATAATAGTCGAGCATGAATTTCAGATTTGTCGTATCCGGGTTTCTGACTCTGTTTCCCGTACTGCGCAGAAATAAACCGTGGCGTTCTTTTTCCATATCGTTTGAGTTTCCCAAAATTCTGCTTAAAGAATTGCTGTCTGCGGGGTTTGCGGTAGGCCTTCCCAAAATGTAATAAGTTGTCTGGGCGAAGGCTCCTTCCCTGCTTCGGTATCCGACAACAGGATGAAAGATAACCTCGTCGGCGGGAAAGAAAAAAAACGGAATGTACAGTACCGGGATTTCACCTACTTTTAAAACCGCGTTAAAAATCCAGAAATCTGATCCCGGAAGAAGTATGAGTTTTGACGCGCTTACAGACCAGAGGGCCTCTTCGTTATTGGCGTTGCTGATTTTCGCGTCGTCAAGAATCATAACGTCTTCGTCATTGTCACGCGAAATTACAGTTCCCTCGAAACGATAGGCGGTTCCGTCGTTTTCAAGCATACGCTCTGAAACGCCGTCAAGAAAAATACTCGACCAGTTGTCGATATTAACCGTTATGTGCTCTCCGCGAAAAGTTTCAATCGTGTCTCCCCTTTCCCTTGTGTACTGGACTCCCCCTCTTGCCGTAAGTATGTTCCTTGTACGGTTAAAAAGCACCTCATCCGCCTTTATCGTGTGTACTGAGTCGTTATCTGTCAATCTGAGAATAACATTTCCCTTTAGCCTGGCGTAATCCTCATCGACAATTTCAAGCGTAAAATACTCCGTTGTCTGGGCGGACTCTATGGTTATAATTTTTCGGCTGTCGTCCGCCGGATCCGCCGGCTGCGGCAATTTAAAATATTCCCTGATGCGCCTGGAAAGATCTTCCCTTGTGCCTCCCTCGGAAAGCCCCAAACTTCTGCTCCACGCCGCAAGTTCCGGCAGGGTAGAAGATTTTATCTCAAGCTCAATTCGCTGTTGTTCGGGCGACAGAGTTTCTCCATCGTCAGCTAACGCTCCGGGAGTTTCCTGTGTCCCATTCAAATTTTCCTGCGCGTACAGCGTTACAGCTAACGAAGAGAGAAAACAAAAAAAGAATAAGAATATATAACCACGGAGGGCTACTGTCCTGCGGACAGCTTGGAGTAACACGGAGTTCTTGGTACGGAATCTTTTTCTTTCTCTATTTAACTCCGTGTAACTCCGTGTAACTCCGCGGTGAAATTCTTTTATTTTTTTGTCATCGCTCTTATACTTCATGTCCTTCCGTTTTTTCTCGTATTTTTCCCGGCGCTCTTACTCTTTCGCGGACAGGCGTGTTTCAGCATTTGCGCGATGTAAGCGCCCGTGTAGGAAGCGGAGTTTTTCGCCACTTCTTCCGGCGTGCCAACCGCGATAACCTCTCCGCCTTTTTCACCGCCTTCCGGCCCCAAGTCGATAATATGATCCGCTTGCAAAAGCACGTCGAGGTTGTGTTCTATCATTATAACAGTATTTCCCTGATCTACCAATCTTTGAATCACGTCCATCAACTGTTTTACGTCG
>JGI24698J34947_10000410_pt1 | contig 19600 bp, 17 predicted proteins | sample TergutMp193P3_FD_34947 | JGI IMG/M metagenome (IMG submission 34947) | reverse complement strand
GGAACGGTCGCGGAAAACGTAGCCTTTGGCTCGGCGCCTGACGAAGAAAAAATAAAAACCGCGCTTTTAAAAGCGAACATCTGGGACTTTCTTTCGCAAAAGGAAGGCATAAACACCGTTGTAGGAGACGGCGGCATCCAGTTAAGCGGCGGACAGCAGCAAAGAATCGGCATTGCCCGCGCGTTATACGACGACCCCGAAGTGCTTGTGCTTGACGAAGCCACATCCTCTCTTGATACAGAAACAGAGCAAAAAATTATGGACGAAATCTACAGCGTCAGCGCGAATAAAACCCTGATAGTTATCGCGCACCGCCTGAGTACTGTTGAACGCTGCGACAGAAGGATTCGCATTGGAGATGGCAGGGTTATTTCATGAAAAGGTTTTTTATTTTTCTTTTTTTTTATTTGTCTCTTTCTGTCTTTCTTCCCGCGCAGGAATCTATAAAATCCACAGAAGAAGAATATTTTGACTTTCTTTCTTTACAGGGATTAACGGAACGCCCTGCCCTCAACTACCGCACCCTTTCCGATTCTGTCTGGCCTGTGGATGAAGACTCTTCCCATCCCTGGCAGGGACAAAACCTCGGCACATGGCACAATTTATTCGGCGATTTTCGCCTGCGCGCCTATGGGCCTGAACTTTTCATGTCAGGTAACACCGCCGCCCCCTACGGACAAAACGACGGCGTACTGTGGCAGGGACGCGGTTTTAACGCGCTTCTCAAGGGCGGCGTGCGCTTTGAAGGATACGGTATTGAACTGACGATTTTGCCTCATTTGGCGTTTTCGCAGAACGCGGGGTTTGACATAATGCCGTCGCATTACGAAAACGAGTATGGTTATTTTTGGGGATATGGAGATCCAAAATCCAACAGCGGCGGCGCTGACGCACCTCAGCGTTTTGGCGATAAGCCTTTTTTTGACTGGGATTTCGGCGACTCGGAAATTCGCTATACATGGAAAACACTCACTGTAGGTTTTGGAACACAGGCGATATGGCTGGGACCTTCATATATCAATTCAATACTCCATTCAAATAACGCGCCGGCTTATCCCAAGTTTGATATTGGATTACGAAGACAAAGAGTAGTTATTCCCTGGCTTGACTGGTACTTGGGAGATGTGGAAGCCAGATTATGGGTAGGACAGCTTACAGAATCTAAATATTTTGACAGCGACGATTCAAACAATTATACAATGATTCACGGCTTTTCGTTTGCGTATGCGCCTTCTTTTTTACCCGGATTAACCTTATTTGCCAATCGCGTCTGCCTTGTACCCTGGGCATGGGAAAATTTAAAGTACATTATTATTAATGACGCTAATACAATTGAAGACCAAAAAGCGTCATTTGGTTTTTCCTGGGTTTTTCCTCAGGTTGGGTTTGAGGTATATGGGGAATTGGGCATTGATGATTTTGTGCCTGAAGGTTTTTCTCATGGATATATTCGTTATCCATTGCATACCATGATGTATACAGTTGGCTTAAAAAAAACAATTTCTATAGTGCCAGGACGCGGTATTTACGGGGAACTATTTTTTGAATGGAATTCCATGGAAATGTCCCAGGATTTCCAGTTTCAATGGCCTTATTCTCCATATTTTCACCATCAATTAATTCATGGATACACTAACAGGGGACAATGGCTGGGAGCGGGTACCGGATGGGGCGGCAACAGTCAATATCTTGAATTCAAAATATACTATCCAAAGGGATCGTCATCCCTGTTTATTCATCGTGACAATCCTGATAATAACTTCATATACAGCAAGGCGGTAGATGAAGCGGCTACATCCGAATTGGAGAAACAATTCTTTAAAAGCTGGAAAGCTAATTTTTCAATAGGAATAGACACAAATTATTTTATTACCAATGTACTCAGTTTGTGCGGAAGGTTTGTATATAATTTAATAATAAATCCGTTTTATTATTTTAATAAAACAGATTCCTTGCAAGACGATTTTAAACATAATATTTCACTACTACTAATGGTAAAGTTTACTTTTTAACGAAAGAGTTATGTTATGATAAATGAATTAAATTTATTAAAAAATGAGGAAGCCAAAACAAAGATATTAGTCTGCTATTACCAGCCATGGCAGATACCCAAAGAAGATATTTTCTTTCCAATTCAAGCTGGAAAAGCAATTTCTGGATTTAACCTTAAAATGCAGGGAGATAATACTGGAGATAATATAAGCGCCAAAAACACCACTTTTTCAGAATTAACAGCATGGTACTGGGCATGGAAAAATATAAAAACTCTTTATCCCAATATAGAGTATATCGGTTTATCACATTATAGGCGTTTTTTTGCCTTAAACGAAGCATGGGAGCCTTATACAATAATAGATAAAGACAGAATTCCAAAAATGGAGAATTATGAAAAATTAATAAAACAAAAGCTTGAGGACAAGGATATAATACTTGTAAAACAGGCGGCTTTTCAAGGTAATTTAGAAACCCAATATGGGATCTGGCATAATATTTCAGATTATTTTTGTATGAAAGATATAATACATGAAATGTATCCGGGATATGATGAATCATTTAAATATGTTTTTGAAAACAATAATAAAATATCACTATATTGTATGTTTATTGCAAGGTATGAATTATTCAACAAGTATTTCGAATGGCTTTTCCCGTTGTTGTTTGAAGCCGAAAAACGTATAGATGTTTCCGTTTATGATTCCTATCAAAAGCGCGTATTTGCGTATCTAGCAGAACGTTTTTTAAATATATATGTTTATCATAATAAATTAAAAGCGCTTTATGAGCCTATATATTATATAAATGGCGAAAGGAATATACATTCTTCCAAACAAAATATAAATATTATTTTAAAAAAAATAATAAAGTTTATTATGCCTTATGGTATCGTAGAATGGTACAAGAAGAGATGAAAAAGCAAATAAAAATCCTTATAAAAAAAATTATGCTGAAACTTTTTACAAAGAAAATATATCTTTATATTAGTATTATTAAAAATTATAAAAAAATTGGAAAGAAAACCAGTTTCGGAGATGAAAATAAAGATAAAATATTTTATGTAATAGGCAGAGGCGAAGGAGGATTATTATGGATTCTGCTTCAAAATCTGGGACATATCGCTTATGCTGTTGAACGAGGTTACATTCCTGTTATCGATCTGCAAAACAACGATAATCAATATTTGGAACGCGACGCATTATATAAAGAAAATGCCTGGGAATATTATTTTAAGCAGCCAATGGGTTATAATTTACAAGATATATCTAAAAGCAAAAATATAATATACAACTGGGACGATGCCTTCCCCATTAATTATGGAATAGATGTTAACATAAATGAAGATAAAGAGAATCTTTACTATTTTCGTAAAATATACAGAAAATATATAAAATTTAGCGATTTTGCACAAGAATATTTGTACAATGATTTTCACAGTATCATGAACGATTGTAAATATAAAACCCTTGGGGTATTGTGCCGCGGAACAGATTATCTATACAAGCGGCCTTTAGGGCATTATATTCAGCCTGAACCGGAAGAAGTAATAAAAAAAGCGGAAGAAGTAATGAAATGTTACAAGTGCGAATATTTATATCTTGCTACCGAAGATCATGATATTTTTACTTTATTTAAACAGTACTTTGGAAACAAACTGTTAACAAATAATCAGTTAAGATTTAGTAAAAAAGATATTGAAAACATTCAATATCTTAGTCAAATTAACCATAATAGGAAAAGAGATAAATATTTTATGGGGCTTGAATATTTATCATCAATTTTCTTATTATCAAAATGTTCGTGTTTTATCGGCGGATTAACCGCCGGTACAACGGGAGTTTATCTTATGAGTGATGGTTTTGAATATGATTTTTTTTATGAATTAGGACGTTACGCATAATTACTGTCAAAAACATAAGCATTAATTAGATATGGATAAAAGCATGAAATTCTCCTTAATTATGGCAACATTAGGCAGAAAAGATGAGGTGTATGTATTTCTTAATAGTCTAGTTAGTCAAACCTATAAATATTTTGAATTAATTATTGTTGATCAAAACCCTGATGAAAGAATATACGAAATTTATAATAAATATAAAAATAGTATTGATATTACCTATATAAAAAGTGACAGGAAGGGGTTGAGCTGCAATAGAAATATTGGCTTGGCGAAATGCAGCGGAGATATTGTCGCATTCCCTGATGATGATTGTGAATACAATCACGATACATTGGAAAGAGTGGTGTCTTTCTTTGAGAATAATGCGGATTACTTATTCTACACTTGTAACACAATGGATAAAAATAGCAATGGAGCCATTTTTAAAGCAAAATCCACTGACACTGATGTTTCCGTCTTTAATTTTATGAGCGTTAGCATTTCTATTACCATTTTTGTTAAGAGTACGGCAATAGGATCGTTCAGGTTTGATGAACAGTTAGGCTTGGGAACTTTCTTTGGTTCCGGCGAAGAAAGCGACCTCCTTTTATTCCTCTTAAAACAGAAAAATAACGGCCGTTATCATGCCAATAACTATATTTATCATCCTGCAGGTACTGAAACCCCCGAAAGGGCATTTCTCTACGGAAAAGGTTTTGGCGCTGTCTATAAAAAGGCAATTGTACATTATGGCTTTATTCTTTTACTGCCTGTTTTTCTTCTTAGGCTCTTAAAGGGAATTATCAATATAATTATTCATAAAGATAAAAATATCCGCTCTGCTTCCTTTCGCGGACGTTTAATGGGTTTTCTTCAATACTCCTCCAATAAAAAAAGTTGAGAAAAATCCTTATCAACGGATACTTTCTCTGCCGGAATTTGACCGGTATTGAGCGTTATGCGTGCGAAATAACAAAACGGCTTGACTTATTGATACAGCATGGCGAAATTTCAATTATTATTCCTGCCGATCAGGAGAATATTCCATTATATAAAAATATAAATGTTATACGTCATGGAAAGAAAATTCAGCATGTTCTTTGGCAGATGTTTACCCTGCAATGGTTTCTTATTACCCACCGGCAATACACCATTCTTGAATTCGGCAACACTGCCCTTCCCTTTGCTCCGGGCATTGTATTTCTGCATGACATTTACTGCGAATTTTTCCCGGAGGATTTTACCGGTAGGAGAGACAAAATAATCCGCGCCTACAACCGCTGGCAGTACCGCCTAATCAGCAGAAAAGCGAAGAAAATCGTGACGGTGTCCGAATACAGCAAAAATGAAATTGTTAAAACATTTAAGATTAAGCCTTCAAAAGTAAGCGTTATCTACAGCGCCGTGAATCATATGCGATCTATAAATGCCGATACATCGGTATTTGATGATTTTACCGTTCTTTGTGAAAAAACATTTTATTTTTCTTTAGGCAGTCTGTCCAAGCGCAAAAATATAAAATGGATACTTAGTTATGCGCTAAAACATCCTGAGGCGCTGTTTGCCATATCAGGAACAAGTCTTTCAACTATGAAAGTGGAAGAGCTTAAGAGCGGAATTCCCGAAAACATAATCCTCCTCGGCTATCTTGACGATTCAAAAGTAAAGGCCTTAATGGAGCGCTGCAAGGCTTTTATTCTACCATCCTATTATGAGGGGTTCGGCCTTACCCCGCTTGAAGCGCTGTCCTGTGGAGCGCAAATCATTGTCGCAAAAGCCGCGAGTCTGCCTGAAATTTACGGAAACACGGCGCATTATATCGATCCATTTGATATCAATGTCGATCTTGACCAACTTCTCAGAGAACCTGTTGAGGGGCCTGAAAAAATTCTTGATAAATACTCTTATGATAAAGCCGCGGAGCAGGTATATACTATAATTAAGGAATACTCAGGATGAATCAAACCAAACGGCCTGTCCGTTTTTTTAACACTACCGGCCCCTGCAACCCATGGGATCACTATATGCTGCCGCCGGAAGAGCGTCTGGTCGGAGCGCAGCTCCACCGCTATATCAGGGACAAATTGTACTGGGTACTCCACGCGCCGAGGCAGACAGGAAAGACCACGTTTTTGCTTAACTGGGCCGAAGAGATTAACTCCGGCACGGAAGCGGTTGCCTGTTACGTAAGCGTTGAACGCTGTCAGGGAATACCTGATATTGAGCGGGCCATTCCCGGAATATGCGAAGCGGTAATACAATGGGCATGGCGGCACGGTCTTCCTCAGCCGCAGCTCGACAACGAACAGCCTCAATCACAGTTAAGTTCTGTTTTACAAAACTGGTCATCGCTTATAGCGCCCAAGCCGCTTGTCGTGCTTTTCGATGAAGTTGACGTTCTTGAGGGAGAAGCGCTCATCAGTTTCCTGCGGCAATTGCGGGACGGTTTTGCAAGACGTGATGTGGGAAAATTCCCCGTATCAATCGCGCTCGTTGGCATGAGGGATTTGAAGGACTATATCACCGCGTCAAAAGGCGGAGTAGCCCCCAATCCGGGATCGCCGTTTAACATAAAATCTGATTCTGCGATGTTGTCCAATTTTACCCAAACCGATGTTGAAAATCTTTTTGCCCAGCGGACTGAGGAAACCGGTCAGGCTATAGATCGGGACGCTCTTGAATATGTATGGGAACAATCCCAGGGACAGCCGTGGATTGTCAATTCACTTTTTATGCGTGCTACGATGCGGATTTTGCAGGAAGATGATTTCAGTACGGTAACGCTGGCGCACGTCATGGAAGCCCGCGAACAAATGGTGCTTGCACGGGAAACGCACCTTGATGCTCTGGCGTACCGGCTGGAAGATCCGAAGATTCGTAAAATGATGGAGACACTGGTTGCCGGCGGCTTTGATCCTGAGCTCGCCAACAGCGACGCCTTCCGCATCTGTACGGATTTGGGACTTGTCCGGCTGGAAAGAAACAACCCGGCAATCGCCAATCCCATGTACCGCGAAGTGCTGGCGCGGCAAATGACCTTTGGCGCCCAGGTAATGATTCTCGAACCGGAATGGCAGTGGGAGAAACCGGACGGTTCCCTTGACATGGACGCGCTGCTGCGTGAGTTCCAGAAATTCTGGCGGGAAAACTCAGAAATGTGGGAAGAAAAAATGAACTATACCGAAGCCTTTCCTCACCTGTTATTGATGGCGTTCCTTCAGCGGGTGCTAAACGGCGGAGGGCGTATCGACCGTGAATATGCGGCAGGCCGGGGCAGAATGGATTTGCTTGTTGAATACAACTCGCGTAAATATGTGGTTGAAATAAAACTGGTATATGAAAAGCAATCACCTAACACCATAAAGGCCAGGGGGCTGGAGCAGATTGCCCAGTATCGCGATACAATAGCGCCAAACGCTCCTGCCTATCTCGTTATTTTTGACCGCCGCGCCGAAACAAAAGAAAAATCATGGGACGAGCGGTTAAGCTGGAACAAAGAAAACGGCATCACGGTAGTGACCGCGTAATGATGAAGATTTTTTGCATAATTTTTATATATCACTATCACTGAGGTACTCATTATGAACATTGCATTGATAATCGCCGGCGGAACCGGGAAACGTACCCAACAAGAAATCCCAAAACAGTTTATCAATATTTATGATAAGCCAATTTTGATGTATACCCTTGAGGGATTTCAGATGCATCCTGATATACATGCCATAGAACTTGTTTGTCTTAACGGCTGGCAGGAGATCGTAACCGCATATGCGCGTCAGTATAATATATCGAAATTGAAATGGATCACAGAAGGAGGAGAAACAGGGCAGGAATCTATCCGCAATGGCATATATGACTTACATGAACATGGCAAGGCAGATGATATTGTAATTATCCATGACGGGATACGCCCCATTATTGATATGGCCGTGATTTCCGATTGTATCAGCGTTTGTAAGGAATACGGTAATGCCGTGTCAAGCCTGCCCTACAATGAACAAATTTTCAGAACTACTGACGGGCTGACCAGTACGGAATATATTCCGCGTGAAACATTACGGCGCGTTCAGACGCCTCAGGCATATACATTGGGAAAATTATATCAGTCTTACATTAAGGCATTTGAAGAAAAAATAGGAATATATGGCTCATCCTACACAAACACCATGATGGTTGANCTTGGCGAGACACTGCATTTTGCCGCCGGTTCCGAAAAAAATATCAAGATTACAACTGCGGATGATATTGAATTATTTAAATCAATGTTACAAATAGCTAAAAAATAAAACCGCTTTAATAAACCGAACTGTTGAGGGAAATCAATATAATTTTCCTCTATGGGAAAAATAAATGTTTTCAAATAGCGCTTTGTATAAAGAAGATATTTACAGGATATCCGCATATGGTAATATTAATTGGGAAATGATAAAGAACAAAAATATTCTGATAACAGGTGCAACCGGACTAATCGGTACTTTTTTGGTTGATTTATTAATGTATCGAAACTTTAAATATAACGATAATATCACTATATATGCGGTAGCCAGAAATAAAAAAAAAGCTATTACACGATTTAAAGAATATTTCGATTCACCATTCTTTGGATTTATCCCCAAAGATATTCAAGACTCTTTTGAGTTTAACGTTCATATTGATTATATCATTCATGGGGCAAGCAACACCCACCCTGCTGCGTATGCAACTGAACCAATAAACACAATCCTGCTTTCCTTGCTTGGTACCAAGTCCATTCTTGATTTTGTTTCCAATTACAATGTAAAAAGAATTTTGTTTCTGTCTACAGTTGAAATTTACGGCGAAAATCGCGGTGATGTTGAGACCTTCAACGAAGATTATTGCGGTTATATAGATTGTAATACGCTGCGTGCCGGTTATCCTGAAGGTAAACGGGCCGCTGAAGCGTTAAGCCAGGCATATATCAAAGAAAAAAATATTGATGTTATAATAGCGCGATGCTGCCGTGTCTACGGCCCTACAATGATGGATGATGACAGTAAAGCTATCGCTCAATTTATACTAAACGCGGTAAAAAAGGAAAATATAGTATTAAAAAGCAATGGAGATCAGCTCTACTCGTATTGTTATGTCGCCGATATATGCTCGGCTTTGCTGATTATGCTTTTAAACGGGAAAAATGGTGAAGCATATAATATCTCCAATAATGATTCTAACTTATCATTATTGGAAATAGCCAATATTTTATCGGAATATACAGATAAAGATATTGTTTTTGATACGCCATCTCAGATTGAATCATCAGGTTATTCAAAAGCAACTAAAGCATTATTAAACAGCTCAAAGTTGAAGGCACTTGGATGGAAACCAATGTATTCAATAAAAGATGGAATAATCAGAACCGTGGAAATATTACGCAATATTAAAAGTAATTGAAACGTAAAAAGCAAGGATTAGATAATATGAACAATGACAATAATTCCCGCATGGAAATATTTTCTACAGGATAAAAGTAATTAACAATAATCATGCCAAACAGCGGTATCAGTCAGCATTTCACTTTCGTTCTTTACTATCCTAAAGTTCCGGTTCTCTATTTATACAAAGAAATAATCTTGGCATTAAGTGGAAATTCTAAAAAATGTTACCCAGCATTTCTGTAATCGTACCTGTTTATAATATTGAGCAATACCTTCCAATATGTTTAGACAGCATTTTGGCGCAGACATTTTCTGATTTTGAATGTATTGTTGTAGATGATTGCTCAAACGATAAATGCCCTGAAATCTGTGACAGGTACGCCCTGAAAGACAAGCGCATAAAAATCATTCACCATAAAAAAAATAAAGGGCTGCCTTTATCCAGAAAAACAGGTTTTTCAATTTCATCCGGCAAATACATAATCCATATTGATGGAGATGATTATTTAGAAGTTTCTATGCTGGAAAAAATGTATTCCATAGCAGTATCGCAAGATTACGACATGGTATATTGTGATTATTATTATAATGATATTTCAAATAATGCTATTTGTAAAAATGTACCAATATTATCAGATGATTTTGCCATGAATATAAGAAATTCAATCCTTGATTTCGGATTCGGCGGAGTTGTATGGAACAAACTGATAAAAAAAACTATATATGATTGTATTAAATTTCCAAAGTACGGATTTAACGAAGATAAATATATAACTGCGCAAACATTATTTTTTTCGAAAAAAATAGGATATGCAGGCTATTACCTGTATCATTATCAATTCCGTCAAAATTCAATTCTTAACAGTCAACAAAAAAAACTTGAAAAGTTTATTGGGGCATTAGATAATTTTAAAAGGGTTTTCACATTTTTAAAAAAAAACTATGGTATAAATATGAGTTCATTTGAACCGGAATTGACAAAAAGAATAAATTGGATAAAAAGGAAAAAAAAAGGACTACTCAAGGAAATTATAAAAAAAATATTGCTATTTATATTTCCGGTTACTGTTTATAATAATTTAAAATCGTTTTATAATATGCTTTTTAACAAATGTAAAACGGTGTAGAAATTTTATTATGATCAAGAATAAAAAAATAACAATAGTTATATCGGTATTAATCGGGATAATAATTGTTATTGCAATTACCAATTACAAAAAATTAATTATATATAAAAATAGCATTTTAAACATATTCGCCAACAAAATAAATAACTGGGATGGTTTATCATTGGTTGAAATACCATCAGTTTATGATGAAACCATACAAAAAGCATATTTCTACCAAACAACGCAGAGAGATAAAAAACCATTAATTGTAAGTTTGCATTCATGGTCTTCCGATTACTCCGAGGAAGATAGAATGGCATTATTATTTAAAAATGAAGACTGGAATTATATCCATCCTGATTTCAGGGGTGCAAATAACAAGCCTGATGCAATGTTAAGCGATGCTGTAATACAAGACATTGACGATTCAATAGAATACGCCATAAATAATGCCAATGTCGATTTAAATAACATTGTTGTCGTTGGCAGTTCAGGAGGCGGACTTGCGGCTCTTGGGATATACCTACGATCATCATATAAATTAAAATTATGCATGGCATGGAATCCTATAAGCGATTTGGAGACATGGTATTATCAATCAAAATATTCCAGCACAAAATATTGGCAAGACATACACCGGGCAACAAATTCAGGTGATACTTTTAATAGTGCGGAAGCATTTAGGCGATCTCCAATTCATTATTCATTTTCTACAGACAAATCAGATACCCATCTTAAACTATATGCCGGAATAAATGACGGGTATAATGGAACAGTTTCAATTATTCATACAATTTCTTTTTTTAATAAAATTGTTGGAGAGATTGAAACTGAAGATACTGCGATTATTCCAAATGAAGACATAATTTCACTTTTGTCAAGATCAATAAATCTTAATAACAGTAATGATTTTATTGACAATAGAGAGGTAATTTATAGAAAAACTTACGATAACATTGACATTCTAATATTTAATGGTAATCATGAAATACTTATTGATTATGCATATAGAAGCATAAAGGAAATCTGCTTAAGAGATTAGATGATTATTTATGAAAATTGGGAATAACATAGTTACTGAACATATCAAAAGATTTATAGATTTACGAATTCCCGTAACTACATGTAATTTACGCTGTCAGTATTGTTACATAACCCAGCATCGTCTCTTTAACGCACAAGTACCTGAATTACCCTACTCAGGCTATGAGCTGCGTAAGGCATTGTCAAAAGAAAGATTGGGAGGAACTTGTTTTTTAAATCTTTGCGGTGATGGCGAGACATTATTACCTTCAAAAATTGTAGAATACATTCAGGCGCTTCTGGAAGAAGGACATTATGTGGGAATTGTAACCAATGCAACAACCACACAGAGATTTCGTGACATCAGCAATTTCCCCAAAGAGTTGTTTTCGAGACTGTTTTTTAAATTTTCCTATCATTACATTGAATTGAAAAAAAGGAATTTACTGGATGCATTTTTTGATAATGTATTATTAATGCGTAACATGGGATGTTCATTTACTCTTGAAATAACGCCGCATGACGAATTAATACCGTATATTGACGAATTGTGTTCATTGGCAATTGAAAAAACCGGCGCTCTGCCGCATTGTACAGTTGCGCGGGATGAAACTGTTTCAGGCGACCTGCCGATACTCACAAAATTATCCCTGGATGAATATCAAAAAACATGGAGCAAATTACATTCTTCACTTTTTGAATATAAATATTCGATTTTTGGTGAAAAAAGGAAAGAATTCTGTTATGCAGGTTCATGGTCATGCATAATTTATTTAAGAGATGGAATAATGAAACAATGTTATAAATCCATTTATAATCAAAATATATTTAAAGATTTACATAAGCCAATACGTTTTATCCCTATTGGTAATAACTGTTGTGAATATCATTGTTATAACGGACATGCTTTTCTGACATGGGGAGCAATTCCCAATTTAAAAGCGCCGAATTATGGCGATGTAAGAAACCATATATGCAATGACGGTTCAGAGTGGATATATCCGCAGATGAAAGCTTTTATGGAAACAAAGTTGCATAGTTCGAATAAAGAACTATTACGCATTCAAAAATGTTTTGTGAATTCTGAAATGAAAATGAGGAAAACAAAACGATTACTAACCAGATATTTCTTAAATGGATTTAAGATTTTAAATAAATTTAAAAAGAAATAATAGTATGGTTACTGAGCTTAAACAAACAATAATTGACACACTAAAACTGTTGATTACCAATGATTATATTTATCTTGATTTGCCATATTACAGAAATATCGGAGATGTTTTAATCTGGAAAGGCACTGAAGATTTTTTGGCTTCCTTGCCGTATCATTGTTTATATCGAAGTTCAATACAAACTTATAACAAACCAGCAATTACAAAAGATACCATCATTATTTTACAGGGAGGAGGAAACTTTGGGGATTTATGGAGGAAATTTACAGACTTTCGACTAAAAATAATTAATGATTTCCCAGATAATAAAATTATCATATTACCGCAGACAGTGTTTTATTTGTATGCGGATATTTTATTATCTGATGCCGAATTATATAACAAGCATAAAAATCTGATTATTTGCGCCCGTGATAAAATATCATATAAAACGTTACAGGAACATATACCAAACAGCACTATTTATTTGCTTCCGGACATGGCATTCTGCATATCAACTTCATGGTTAAAAAAATATCAATCTAAACAAACAAATAAGGCATTATTTCTCAAAAGGTGTGATAAAGAACTGAATAATACGATTGATTATATAAATATTATTTCTGAAACAGAATTGGATATACATGATTGGCCTACAATGGAAAAGAAAACTATGTGTTGTTTTTTCTTGAGGTGTTTTCTGTGGGCACATAAAAGGATGCCCGTTGTTTTCCGTTTACTAACAGATTTATATGCTTCATTCTTCTTTAAGACTGCCATGATAAAAATCGGTGTTAGATTTGTAAGCAAATATAAAAAAATTTATACCACAAGGCTACACACCGCGATATTATGCTGTTTTCTTGATAAACCATGTGTTTTATTTGACAATTCATACGGTAAAAACGGCAGTTTTTTTCAGACCTGGTTATATAATCTTGATGGAATGGAGTATATTAATTCCACATAGCCGTTAAAATACAATTTTCCATAACTTAGCGACCGCATAATATATTCCATTACAGGAGAATTAGCCCATGAAACGAGTCATAACTTACGGTACATACGATTTATTGCATTACGGCCACGTTAATTTGCTGCGGCGCGCAAGACAGTTGGGAGACTACCTTATTGTTTGCCTTTCGACCGATGAATTTAACAGCAGGGAAAAAAACAAAGAGACCTATTTCAAATATGATGATCGCAAACAACTACTGGAGGCTATCCGGTATGTGGATTTGGTTATACCGGAGAAATCATGGGAACAAAAAGAAAGTGATATTGAGAAATATGCTATAGACGTATTTGTGATAGGCGACGATTGGGAAGGAAAGTTTGATTTTTTAAAGGATAAATGTACCGTTGTCTATCTGCCGAGAACTGAGGAAATATCGACAACAAAAATCAAGGAAGAGCTTAAAAATGAACCTTAACAAAAGGGGTTATCTAAAAGTATTCAAAACAATTTTTTCGGTATTTTTTCTTCTGTTTTGGCTGCTTGAACGATTAATCCCGCGGAATAAAAATATAATGGTGTTTGGTGCATGGTACGGTACTAAATATTCCGACAATGTAAAGGCATTATATGAATATATATTACATAATAAGCCGGAATTAAAACCCTATTGGATTACTCATAACAAGAAAGTTTTTCAAAAATTAAAGAAAGAAAACAAACCAGTTTCGATGGCATATTCACTAAAGGGATGGTTGATAAGTTTACGTGCTTTTGCGGTGTTCATTAATAATGATACAAATGATATAAATAAATTCGCGTTGAACGGCGCGATACAGATATGGTTATGGCATGGGATGCCCTTAAAAAAAATACGCGGAAGCAATAAAGACTATTTTGATAACAAAAGGGACATAATCAGTAAAACCGAACAGGTTGTGGTAAAATATATTAAACTCTTTAATAATTTTAAGGGCAGTGTTTCCGCGACAGTATCTTCAGGAGATTTCTTTGTCCCCTTCTTGCAATCAGCTTTCTATTTACAGGAAAAAGACGTGTGGCTGACAGGTTTGCCAAGAACTGATTTTTTCTTTGCCGGTAAAACAGAAAAGATTATTGATGATCTGCGAAAAAAATATATTGATTCACGCATTGTTCTATTTATGCCGACATGGCGCGATACCTCTTCTGTAAAAAGAAAACCATATAATCCATTTACCGATTCGTCTTATGATGAAGCGGAATTTAATCGTTTTTTGGAAAAAGAAAACGTCATTTTTATGTATAAACCTCATTTTCGGGACCAAGATATACGCATTTCATCCTCAGGAAGGTTTGTTTCAATAAAAGACGATGATTATGACGAACTGTATAATCTTGTTTCCAATATCGACATTTTAATCACCGATTATTCCAGTATATACTTTGATTTTCTTTGCCTGCAAAAGCCGGCAATCTTAGCTCCCTTTGATTATGAAGCCTATATCAGTGACTCCAGAGAACATTATTTTGATTACAATATTCTTCCCAGTATAAAGGCATACAGTTGGGATGAACTGATGCGTATTATTGCCGAAAAAAAATATTATGCATTGCCCAAAGAAACGGTAGAACAATATTGCAAATACAATGACGGCCATGCTTCCGAACGGGCTTTACAGAAAACTATTGAGTTGTTGGCATAAAAATGAATGATGACACTTTAAAAAAACTTCACGCTGTTATGATCGAAATGTTAGATGATTTTGTCCGTATCTGCGAGGAACAAAACTTTACATATTTTCTGATTGCAGGAACATTACTTGGCGCTGTCAGGCACAAGGGCTTTATCCCATGGGATGATGATATTGATATCGCTATGCCAAGAAAAGACTATGAAAGTTTTCTGGACTATTGTGAAAACAACAAAGAAATCAATTATTATATATTGTCAAACAGATGTCCGATTAATACTCATTATCACTATATTTCTTATACAAAACTTTGCAAAAAGAACACTTTATTCGCTGAAAGAAATTGTGAAGAAAAGGACTATAGCGGTATTTTTATTGACATTTGGCCGTATGATAATTGTAATCTTTTCTTCCTGCCCCTGCAAAAATTACTTATTTTGATCAGTAAATATATGTATAAAATAAAAACATACAATTTTATTCCAAGAAAAAAAATTAAATTATATTTATATAAATTTTTACAACCCATAATACCATTATTTTTTGTTAAATTTTATCAAGAATATTCAAAAGAATTTTATGTGTTTTTCAATAAATACAATGTAAAGTATTTATCCTTTTTTTCAGGATTAAAGGGGTTTATCAAAGAAACACAAAAATACAATAAAATATTTCCTCTGTCAAATATTTTATTTGAGGGTAAATATTATAACGCCCCCGCTGATGTAGACGCATATCTAAGAAAGATGTACGGTAATTATATGGAAATACCGAGAGTCGAAAGTCGTAAAATTCACAACAAATATATTGTATTTAATACATCTGAAAACTTGCCATGAATATAAAAAACTTATTATCAAAAATTAATAATGTAAGATTTGGAGATATTTTATCGGTATTTCCATTTTTAATCGCTATTATTCCCGCTGTCATATTTAAAAAAAGACATCCAGACTTATGGATCGTAAGCGAAAGAAAAAATGAAGCGCGGGATAATGGCTACTGGCTTTTTAGGCATATAAGAAAGAATTATCCTGAAATTGACATTGTGTATGCCATTAATACATTATCGCCTGATTATCACAAAGTTTCCGAATTGGGCAAAGTAATCCGGCATGGTTCTCTCGTTCATTGGATATATTATTTATCCGCGTCAAAGATTATCAAAACCCATAAAATAGTAGGAGACCCCAATGCGGCCCTATGCTCTTTTTTAATACTGTGTGGGCTTATTAAAAATAAATTCTTTTTTTTACAGCATGGTATAACCATGAATAAAATACCTTTCCTTGATTATAGAGAGACTAAATTTTTATTATTTGTTTGCGCCGCAAAACAGGAATATGAATATGTCCGCAATGATTTACACTATCCCGAAGGAAACGTACAATTACTGGGGTTTTGCCGCTTTGATAATTTATATATACCGGAAACTTATAAAAAAAATCAAATACTTATCATGCCGACATGGCGCGTCTGGCTGTCAGGGAAGATAGAGCAATCATTCAAATCGAACTTCAGGGAAGCCGAATATTTCATTGCATGGAATAATCTGCTTAATAATACCGATTTCATTGATTTGCTTGAGAAATATGATCTGTATGTCAAATTCTATCCTCATGCTAATATGCAAAAGTATCTGGATGGAATTATTTCGACGAATAACAGAATTATAATAGCGGACTGGCAGCATTATGATGTACAGGATTTATTAAAAGAATCCGGTTTGCTAATTACCGATTATTCCAGTATTGCGATGGATTTTGCCTATATGCGTAAACCATTAATCTATTATCAATTTGATCAACAGCAATTCAGAACAAAACAATACCAGGAAGGTTATTTTTCTTACGATAACGACGGATTTGGAGAAGTGGTATTAACACTCACGGATTTATTGGAAACGGTACAGAGTTATGCGAAAACGCAGTTTGCGCCAAAAGATATTTATCTGAAGCGAATTGAACAGTTTTATGCTTTTTTTGATAATAATAATTGTGAACGAACTTATAAGGCAATTAAGGAAAAAAATGAAAACCGCAATCGTCCGCCGGCTCGTAAGCATGCGCGGCGGGGAAAAAGTTATCGAGGCTCTGCTCAAAATGTTTTCGAAGGCGGATATTCCCCGTTTAACCATCCCATGACCATAACGATAGATTGCCGTTGGATCGATTCAAGCGGCGTTGGCGTCCACCTTAAGGAATGTCTTCCCTTTTTCCTGGATTCAGGCAATTCCTTTTTCCTTCTGGGTGATTCTAAAAAGCTGGCCCATGTAGTCTCAGGCAGAAAAAACGCCGAAATCCTTGAATGTCCTGTTAAACCTTTTTCTTTTCGTGAACTCTTTGCCTTTCCCCAGTATTTATTAAAAAAGATCAACTACGGCGATCTTTATTATTCCCCCTACTTTAATATCCCCCGCGGAATAAAAATTCCTGTCTACACGACCGTCCACGACATCATATTTCCCGATATGATGAAACTCAGCTCCCGAATCGGCCTTATGGCGCGGGTGTGGTTTTACCGCAGGGCATTTGACCGTTCCAAAAAAATATTCACGGTTTCCGAATTTTCAAAATCCAGGATATCGCATTATTCCAAAAATAAAGTCCCTGTAATTGTTATCTACAATGGAATTCAGTCAGCGGTTCTTGAATACAGAGCAGCCGCGCATGCCATTCAAAAAAAAGAGACTATTGTCTTTGTCGGCAACATTAAAAAACACAAGGGGCTTGATTATCTGCTTGACGCGTTTCAACAGGCAAGAAATGCGGGTCTGCCCCATAAACTGATAATCATCGGCTCAAAAGAAAATTTCCGTACTTCAGATAATTCGATATTGAAAAAAATAAAAATAATAGGAGACGTTTCTTTTACCGGCTTTGTTTCAGACAAAACGCTGATGGAACATCTTTCTGCCGCCTCATTGTTTGTACAGCCTTCGCTCTATGAGGGCTTTTGCCTTCCTCCGCTTGAAGCTCTGGTTTTGGGAACTCCAGCGTTAATTTCTGATATTCCCGTATTAAAGGAAATTTACGCTGACTATCCCGTAACGTATTTCCGCACCGGGAACAGCAATGACTTAAAAGAAAAAATGTTGGAACTGCTGCTCAAAAAAGAAAATACTTCACCTGTTTTGTCAGAAGAACTGCTGTCAAAGTATACATTTGAAAAAACCGCGTCAGGAATAATGAAGGAATTTAAATGAACACCGCAATTGTCCACTACTGGCTCGTAAGTATGCGCGGCGGGTATATAATCAGGATGTAATATGATAATACGATCAAAGGCGCCGTTACGGCTTGGACTTGCGGGCGGAGGAACAGATATCGCGGCTTACTACAACCGTTTCGGCGGTTATGTGCTAAACGCCACGGTAGATATGTACGCCTGTTGTACAATTGAACCGGACGATTCCGGCAAGATAAAATTCATTGCCGCCGACATGAACATGGAAGAAGAGTACCCAACCGCCGAAGAACTTCCCCGCTCCCCTTCCCTGCCGCTGCATACGGGCATTTACAACAGAATCATTGCCGATTTTAACATTAAGCCGCTTTCCTTCAAAATGACCACTTGCTCGGACGCGCCGGCGGGTTCCGGCCTCGGATCATCGTCTACAATGGTTGTCGCTATTATCAAAGCGTTTGTTGAATGGCTCAATCTGCCGCTTGGCGAGTACGACATTGCCGCCCTCGCGTATATAATTGAACGCGAAGATATAGGACTTGCCGGGGGAAAGCAGGATCAGTACGCCGCGACATTCGGCGGCTTTAACTTCATGGAGTTTTACGAAAACGAAAGAGTTATCGTAAATCCGCTCAGACTCAAACGCTGGATAAGAAACGAAATTGAAGCCTCGCTTGTTTTGTATTATACCGGCGTTTCCAGAGAAAGCGCGAATATAATCAGCGAACAGATTGCGCATACGCAAAAAGGCGACACTAAAAATATTGAGAGTATGCATGAAATGAAAAGACAGGCCGTTATTATGAAAGAGGCCCTTTTAAAGGGAGACTTTAAGGGATTTTCCGGCTGTCTTTTAAACGGCTGGCTCGCAAAGAAAAACGCGGCTTCCTCAATTTCCAATTCTTTTCTTGATGACTTATACCGTTATGCGCTTGACAACGGAGCCGAATCGGCGAAAATTTCCGGCGCGGGCGGCGGCGGCTTTATGATGATCTACTGTAACCCGTGCAAAAAAGTCGCGCTTATACGCGCTCTAAAAGAAAAACAGGGCATGGTATTATCACCCAGCTTTACAGAAATAGGAACACAGGCATGGACTATCTACAACAGCTGACAGAACGTTACCCGACGCTTGAAGCCGTCAGAGGCGATATAAGCGCGGCTTTTGACATTATCGTCGAATCATATTCGAATAACGGTAAATTGCTTATAGCCGGAAACGGCGGCAGCGCG
>JGI24698J34947_10000409_pt1 | contig 19605 bp, 16 predicted proteins | sample TergutMp193P3_FD_34947 | JGI IMG/M metagenome (IMG submission 34947) | reverse complement strand
CCGCGAAGATGAATTTTTTCATTCGCGGATCCCAGCGTTTTACCTGGTGCCCGAAGTGCACGCCCGACTCCAGCAGGCTCTTCATGGTAACTACCGCCAAAATCTCCTCCCTGTCCTGACCTCTTACAGATCAAGCACCTTCCCTATATCTCATCACCCGCCATGGGGCGACGGAAAATGGCTAAAAAATCTACGATTTTTTAGCATGGCTACCCGCCATAGTGGTAGCCATTATCCCTAAGCATGACATAAAATTCCCGTATTGGCAAGCCCGCGACGCAGAAATGGGAGCCCTTTATTTCGGTAATGAAGCAGGCGGCAAGCCCCTGGATCTTGTACGCACCGGCAGCGCCTATCCATTCCCCCGAGTCAAGATACCATTCGATCTCGCCTTCCGACAGGGGCGCGAAAGAGACCTCGCTTGTGACGGTTTTACAGTCCATGGTCCTGGCGCGGCCGTTGTACAGCGCCACGGCGCTATAGACCACATGGGTGCGTCCCCGCAGGGAGCGCANNGTCTTTCCCGCCTCGTNGCGGTCGGCGGCTTTGCCGTAGATCATTCCGTCCAGCTCGACAAGCGTGTCTGCGCCGCATATCCAGGCGTCTTNCATGGTTTCCGCGATCTTTCTCACCTTTTTGACGGCCAGTTCTTCAGCCACGGCACGGCAATCCGCGCCGGGGGCGTAGCTTTCGTCGATGTTTGCGGGCATGCAGGTAAAATTTAGTCCCAAAAGCCGGAAAAACTCCTGCCTTCTGGGGGATTCCGAGGCCAGTATTATTGGTTCCATAGGTTTATTTGCCTTCGCGTTTTGGTTTTACCTGTCGGCGGGTATTTTTTTCAGTAAATTCGTCAGATCAACAATCAGTTTTTCTACCGTGGAGACGAGATTCCCGGTATGGGCCCGAACAAACGCCGTATCCCCGTCTTTTGAGCGCAGCTCCAGTTCCTTTGCCTTGTCCCCGGCTTCCTCCGCCCCGACGGAATAGCATACGCCCTTTATGCCGTGGACTGTGACCGAGTACTGCGGGTCGTCTTCTTCGCATTGGGCCTTCAGGGTTTCCAAAATGCCGGGGGTGGTATCAATGAAAATCTGGGTTACTTCCCGCCAGGCTTCAGTGTCACCGTCAACTGCCGCAAGGCCCTTGCGTATGTCATAACCGGGGATTGCTTCACCTGCCTTGATAAGGGTATCTGTTGCTGGATTGGTATTTAGGGCTTTATCATCCATTGGAATTATCCGTTCAGGGAATGCCATGACGTATCTGCATAAATCGTGGCATATTTGCGGAGAAGTGTCAAGTGGATGAATTTTACGGGCGCCCGGAAACGAGTGTATCCTGGCGTCCATGGCGTGATTGACAAGATAGAATATAAACATATAATTTATATGTCTGTGGTTGCGGAAGATTGGAGAATAAACAATGGATAACACAACAATACTTAAAAAAACGATAAAAGTGCTTGATTCAGAGAAAAACCAGGAAGGATGGACCGATTTGGCGCCGGTCGGGAAGCTCCTTAAAGATGCGGGAATAAACTATAAAGCGGAAGGATATCAGAAATTAAAGGATTTTCTGGAATCATTTCCTGATAATATTGAACTTAAAGCTGATACAACATCATATAAAGTGCCTGTTTATTATGCGCGCTCCCGCAGTGTTCATTCCTCAAAAACAGGTTCATCACCTGTCACGCAAAGACCTGCGGTAAACAGGCAGAATCAAAGTATCAGCATTTTGCAGAAATGGGCATATATGGTCGATTTTCGTAATTCAGTGAATACCCTGAAAGAAATCGCGGCCCCTGAACGTTGGTATTATAAAACGCAAAACCCGGATCATCCGTATCCGATTCTCGCAAAATATCTGTTTTATACATTCTTTCGGTTATCAAAAGAGATGAATAAGTTATGTGTTTCCAGCTCCGGACAATACGCGGCCTTCAACACAGGGCTTGTCAATAAAATATATGAACCGATATATGCGTTGTTTGAAAAAAACCGCAATCCCGGATACCAGAATTGGTATTTTTTGGGGTTTTGTATGTCCGGCGTTGATCATTGGGGCAAGCTATTGGCAAGCAATTTCAACCCCTTGCCGCAAAGAGCGCATTACTTCATGAACCCGGCTGAACTGATATACAATATTCAGGCGCCCGAACCTCAATTAAACTGGGATCACATTATACTTGAAAATATCGCAAGATTTCCCCGGAACTTTATTGAAGAAAACAAACCGTCAAATTTTACGTTAAAGGATACATCGCTGATGCCGACGCTTGAAAAGGCGGAGTACTATAATCAGCTTGCATCTGCGATTGAATCTGACAGCAAAAAATTCAGGACAATTACGAACCGCCTCAAGGATAGTCTATATTTGTCTTTGAAGCGTGTGGAATGGAACTATAAAACGGCTATTCCTATGTATTATCCCCTTAAAAACAATTTGTCTTTGCTGTTACCGCTTTCACTCATTGATGATGACGTAATAGACCTGGCTCTTGTAACAGAATTGACACAATCAGGAAATTATCTGGGGCATACTATATTACCGTTGGATTGGGCATATAGCAATGCCCGCTTGATCACAAGGCCTGATAGTGATTGGCTCGTTGCCGAGAAAATAGAGACCGAGGAAGAGGGAGAGGATGATGATTAATATGATTGTTTTTATTTTTTTACATATTATGTAATGCTCCCTTCTTGACAATTACCGTTTTTTATTGTACTATAAAATAACCTACACTTATAAGGATTGTATATGCCCAAATCACCCAAATCAGCACAAACACCGGCTTCGGTTCTCATAGAGCTTATGGAAGAATACCAGCTTAACGCATTTTCCCTGTCAAAGGAAATAAGCTTAAACCAATCCTCGGTTCGTCAGCTTGTTACCGGAAAATCAAAGGTGAAAGTTCCGACGGCCCTCCGTTTAGCGAAGTATTTTGGCCAGTCTCCCGATTATTGGCTTGACCTTCAACGCGCCGCGGACTTTAGCGAAGCCCAAAGTGACAAAAAACTGATGGCCACAGTGAAAGGAATATCAAAAGCGAAGAAGCCAAACGCGGAACCCAAAGCCCGTGGCAAAACCGCAAAAAAAACTACGCTATCAGATAAACGCAAAAAGGCGGCGAAAGTTCCCGGGGCAAAACCCGCTTCGCGGAAGCCTGCCTCAAAAGCAAAGGGGAAAAAATAGCCGTCTTATTCCATAAGATTGATAATATCGGTATGTTCCATCACAAGCTGCTTGGTGAATGAAAAAAAAACCGTCCCGTCAACGGGTGAATATATTTTGTCGATGGTGTTCCCCTCAAGGGGGTGGATTATTTCGCAGAGCAGATCGCCTTCCTTGACTTCGTCCCCTATGGCGGCGTATTTTTTGAGTATACCCGCGCTGCGCGTGCTTATTCGCAATATGGTTTCTTCGTTCAATATGCGGGTGTGCGAACCGGGGTGCATTGGCCATGTGAGGAGCCCCTTGGCGATGAGGAAGCGCAGGGCGGCGTTTACAGCGGTCTGGGTTGACTGTCCCCCGATGTGTTCGGTGTATGTGGCGAACAGTGAAAAAGCCTCGCAACCCCAGATCTGCCAGTTGTAATCGAGCGTCGCGGTATCGTAGGGGGAAGGTTTTCTTATGAGGCCGTAAGGCATGCCGAAATCGGAAAGCGATTCATAGGCCTGTTTTCCGTTGCCGGTATCAATCACCTTGACATGGGGAAGGAATTCGCCTTCCTGGTAAAAGCTCGCCATCTGTATGCCGAACACATAATCTTTTATTGATTTGAAAAGGCCGTCCGCTATGCGCTGTGTTGTCTCGCCCTGGTCATTTCCGGGGAACATTCGGTTAATGTCGGTATTGTCCATCGTCCAGAAACGCTTTCCTATGTTCATGGAATAATTATTCGCGCAGGGTATGACCATTATGCTCTTGCCTTTTGTTATGCACCCTTTTTCCTCGAGCCGCTTCAGGGTGTCCACCAGTTGCGCGCAGATTGCCATCTGCTGTATTTCATTGCCCCGGAGTGCGCCCACAATGCAGCATGATTTGTCGCCCGAGCCGAAAACGTACCCGATAATGTCCATGCTCTGACGATAGGGGGACTTAATCGAATAGATGGTGTTCTTAACCATTCACGTCCCCCATGATCCGCGCAAGCAGGGAACCGCCGAACACCAGCGGGTATTCCCGCAGGGTAAACAGCAGGCCGTCGCACGGTGATATGGCGTTATCCACGGTGCCGCCTGTAATGGGATCCAGCACCCTGCCAACAAGATCGCCTGAACTCACGCGGCTGCCGTGGGCGGCGCTTGGGATAAAGACGCCGGCGGCGTCGGAATTGAGGTACCCGACGGCGCGGTCCTTTGAAACAATGGGCGTCCTTACCTGCCGGCCCTGTCCGCCGTACACTCCAAGTTCATGCAGCATATTCATTATGCCGTCCAACAGTTGTGCGCAGTAGCTTTCCGTTATGCGCATACCCACGCCCATTTCAACCACGAGGGTTTTGACGCCGCGTTTGTTAAGCGAGTGCGCGAGCGTCGATTCAAGCACGGTTGCCGCAGCGTGTATCCAGACAAGGTCAACGTTGAGCATAAGCGCGTACGGAAGCAACTCTGCCTCCGTCTGCTCGCTCACGCGAACTTGCGGTATTTCGCGCAGGTAAATATTGCTCGAATGGATGTCGATGCAGATATCCGCACCTTCAATGTCGTTTATTATGCCGTACGCGACGGCTTCCGCGAGGGAGCCGGTCGGCGAGCCGGGAAAGATGCGGTTCATGTCCAAATCGAACAGGGGAAATCCCCTTGTGATGGAATCTATCCCCAGGGGATTGGTAGCCGGATAAATATCTATGACGCCTGAGATTTTTTGTTTTTCGTCATTTAGCAGTTTCGCAAGACGGGCGCACACGTACTGGCCTTCAAGCTCGTCGCCGTGGGTGCCCGTGACAATGCAAACACGCTTGCTCCCGGCGGACGCGTTGTTTTCTATACGGTTTTTCTGTATGACCAGGTTTTCCGTTACCGGCAGGGCCGCAGAGCAGACGGGTAGTATCATCAGGAGATCTCCATGTTAAGGCTTATCGTCTGCGTCCCCCGGCACGCGCCTTTGTATATGCCGCGCTCAACGGAGCAGTCCTCGAAATCACGGCCGCGGGACAGCGCGATGTAGCCAGAGTCTATCAGCTTGTCCCGCGTGGGGTCTATGCCGTAGTACCGGTCTTCAATCCACGCCTCTACCCACGCATGGGTCTCGCCGTAGTCGGACGCGAGCCCCGCGATGTACCTGCATGGAATCCCGCCGAACCGCAGCAGCGCGAGCAAAATGTGCGCGTAATCCTGGCAGACTCCGGCGCCGATATCAAAGGCTTCCTGCGCCGTGGTTGAATTTGCGGTGACGCCGCGCTCGTAGCGCAGGCGATCATGCACGGCGCGCGAGAAAAACTGAACGCGTTCCAAAGTATCAGCCGGCGCGGATGCAAGGGCGTTGTGGAAATCCACAAGCCCCTTGCGGGGGAACGTCAATTGCGTTGGAAAGAGCAATGTGTGCGGCGGCTCGTCCCCTGCCGTGGAAGGCGCGTCGGATATTTCCGCCGTTCCCTGTACGCTGAAACTGAAATGATCGTGCGGCGCATTGATATGTCCCGACAGGGCGCTGTTGCCGAAGCCGTCGCTCGCGGGCCACACCACAGCCGGCGGGTCTATGAGCCACGAGAGGGCCTTTATGATCTGCCTGCTGTCGCTTTGCGGCAAAATCCTCAGAAAAAAACGATGGTTTGACGCGGGTGATGAAAAGCTCAGTTTCGTTTCATACTGAAAATTTGCTGTCCTCAAGCAGGCAGCCCCTCAAACAGTTTGTTCAGGCTGTTAAGGACTTCGCGCAAACGCTCCTTGTAGCTATCCTTTTTCGCCAGCACTTCAACAAGAACCGCCAGGTGTTTTTTATTGCAGAAATTTCTGCGGTGGACGCGGTCTATGATATGGCACAACTTGTCGAACTCGTTGTTGATGGATTCGCTGTCGTAAGAAAATCTAAAATAGAGATCCATCCTTTCAACAATCTTGCCGCACCTGATAATGGTCCCAGCCTCTCCTGCCATCAGATTATCGTCTATACTGCCCCAATATGCAAGCAGGTAATCCTTGACGGGCATAAAATCAAGCCGCAGGTTTTTGGAATTGCGGCTGGAATGAAATTTATTTGCCGCAAGATCGAGGTATGCAAGCGACTCGCTGCCGATCACGTTCCTTGTAACGAGCGCGTTATCATGGGCGCGGCGGAAGGCAGAGCTGATCGTAAAAGGTTCTATGCCGTATAAAAAGCCCTCAATGAAAGTTTCGCGATCCCCGTACCTGTCGTCGATCTCCAGCTTTTCAAGGAAAGCCACGTAGGAATGCTTGTTCTTGTCCAGCATGACGTCGCAATAATCGAAAAAGACGCCAAGAGTCGTGTATACGCGCTCCACATACCTTCCAAGCCAGTAAAGGTTTGAACTATGTTCTACTGAGATAATACCCATGTGTCCTTAAAACCTCCTCCCTGGGAAGAATTGACCACGAACGAGCCTTCGACGCGCGCGAACCGGGTGAGGCCGCTCGGCCAAACGTGCGTGGTCTGTCCGGTGAGCACGAAAGCCCTCAAATCGGCCTTTCGCGGGATACGGCTGCCGTCTTCTTCCATTGTATCAAGATCGATGAAATCGACAACCTCCTGCGAGATGAAGCGCCTGGGTTCCCGCGTGATCAGCGCTTTTATCTCGGAAAGTTTTTCCGAAGGGAGATCGCTGCCGAACACCACCCCGTAGCCGCCCGCCTCGGAAACGTCCTTGATTACGAGCTTCTTTATGTTTTCAAGCGTATATTTAAGGTCGTTCTCGAAATAGGGTAGATAGGTCGGCGCGTTTTCCAGTATGGGCTCTTCATCAAGATAGTACTTTATCATTTTTGGCACAAAATAGTAGATGCCCTTGTCATCCGCCACGCCGTTTCCAGGCGCGTTTATGATCGCGACGTTTCCGGCGCGGTACACATCCATTAGATGCGGCACGCCGATAAGGGAATCGGAGTAGAATGTCATGGGGTCCAGGTATTCGTCGGAAATGCGCCGGTACACCGCGCCGACTTTGGTCTTTACGCCCAGATAATCGTTCATGTACAGCATCGCGTTTTCGACGCTGAGTTCGGACGCGCCGACGAGCAGTGCCCCCGTGCGCTCGGCAAGGTAGGAATGCTCAAAATAGGCGGCGTTGTACCTGCCCGGCGTAAGGATCACGTTCAACCCCCCGCAGTTCACATGATCCATTGTTTCCCGCAGCATATCCGAATAGTTGCGGTTATCGGTGACATGGTTCTGCAAAAAAGCGTCGGGGTTCGCTATGCGGCAGAGTTCCCTGGCGATAAGCGGATACGAAGCGCCCGAAGGCACGCGGAGGTTGTCCTCCAATATGTACCATGAGCCGGTTTTCGCCTGAACAAGGTCGATACCCGAAATGTGGCTGTACACGTTTTTGGGTGGAACGGCATTGTTGCACTGCGGCAGATAGCCCTTGGAGGTATATACAAACTCCTCGGGTACCACTTTGTCTGTTATAATGCGCCCTTTGGAATAAATATCCGCCAGGAAACAATTCAACGCGTCAACCCTTTGGACAAGGCCCTTTTCCAGATATGCAAACTCATCGCGGGAGATTATCCGCGGAATTGCGTCGTAGGGGAAAAGCTGTTCAATGAACTCCCCGTTCTTGTAAATTCCGAATTTAACGCCGTATCTCATCATCAATTTATTGATTTCCTGAGCGGAGGCAATCGAGAACATATCCATATTTGTACCCTCCTTAAAAAAAAGGCGTTTGTTTCTCTCCAACTGTCCGAAGACAATCATAGACAAACACACGCCTTTGTGCAGTTGTAACATGCAAATTATTGCGGCCTAGAAGACTTGAACTTCCATGCCTCTCGGCACCAGCACCTCAAGCTGGCGTGTCTACCAGTTCCACCAAGGCCGCAAACCATTTGGCGTTTTAATCCTAATGAAATATCCGGCTTATGTCAATATTGGTTCGTGTCGATAATATGACCATGAATAGCAGAGATCTTTTTCGGGCGGCAATGATATTTGTCGCGGGTATTTTATTGGGTGTTCTGGCGGGATGCGCGACGGAGAAGCCGGGGATCGTCGATGAACCTCCTCCGGTTTTGATTCCGGAGCCCGTTGTCGAAGAGGATATCTGGACCCTGCTTGCCAAGGGCGAAAGAGAGAAGGCCATGTCGCTCTTCTTTAGCAGCCGGATGGGCGTAAATGATACCGATAGCCAGGGAAGGACGCCTTTGCATTACGCCGCGCAAAACGAAGATCCTGATCTGGCGGCCTTCTTTATTGCCCTGGGCGCTAATGTGAACGCCGTCGACAGGGATCAAAGAACCCCCCTCAGCATAAGCGCGGAAAAACTCGACGCCCTCACCGCAAAGAGACTTGTCGACGCGAAAGCAAACATACATTTCCTGATGAAAAACTCCGACACACCCGCCCGCATCGCTGTCCAGCAAAATGGGGAATTACTCACAGCCCTGCTGAACCAGACTTCATTGTATAGCGTTGATTCCACGGGCAAGACAATTCTGCACATAGCCGCGGAAGTCGGAAGCGTTACTGCGGTGAAGACAATCCTAAAGGCGGGGAATAACCCGTTTGTAAAGGACAATCAAGGGAAAACCGCCCTGGATATTGCCCTGGAACGGACCGAGTCAAGCGAATATGCCGCCGTCGCCGAGCAGCTCATCCTCGCGGGGGCGGTTTCCGAAAAGCCTATCTTCAGTTACCTTGCGCCGGCAGTAAAGGATTCCAACTATAATTTTCGAAGCGACGACGGTATGGCCCCTCTTCATTACATGGCCCGTCAAGGCTATACGGGTTATATCGACTTCGCCCTGGAAAGGGGCGCCGATGTAAACATAAAAAATGCGTCGGGCGCATCCCCCCTCCATGAGGCGACACGCTCGGGTAATTTGGCAATCATAAAGAAACTTCTTGATAACAACGCGGAAATAGACGCCCAGGACGCGAAGGGTAATTCGGTACTGCACCTCCACATAGACGGGCCGCCTGAGACCGCGGCCGCCATTGTAAATCATTTCTTCACCAGGGGAGCCGGCCCCAATTTCCCCAACATCAGGGACGAGCACGGTGACTCCCCGCTTCATATCGCGATGCTTCTCAACAAAAGCAATGAGGTCGTTCGGGCCCTTCTTTCTGCGGGGGCGGATGTTACCATTCGTAACCTTGACGGAAAAACGCCGCTCTATCTTGCGGTAGAGAAAAACAGGGCCGACAAAATTCCCCTGCTCTTAAGCTACAATGCCGACATTTTTGCCGTGGACAATATCGGTGTCACACCGTTTGAGGAAGCGCTTAAAAAGAACCAGCATTTGGTTTTTTCAATGATCACAAAAGAGACTGTTCTGCAGAATGACAGCAACGGCAATACAATTCTTCACCTGACTGTCCGGGAGGGCGGCGACATCGCGATAGTAAACACTATCCTTGCCAGCAACCCTTTGGTAGCGAACGCGCGAAACAGGGAAGGGGATACGAGCCTTACTATAGCGGTACGAAAGAACAATGAGGCGGCAGGAACCCTGCTCTTGAGCAGGGGGGCTGATATTTTCGCGGTGAACGCGAAGGGCGAAAGCCCCCTTTCCCTGACTTTCCCTGCCCCTGAAAGCAGAAGCTCCGATTACAGACGGTGGATGCTGACAGACGAAACCCTGAAAGCCAGGGACGGAGTGGGCAATACGGTCCTGCATTATGCCGCGCAATGGCGGCTCGATTCCTGGATCCCCCTGCTTATAGATAAGGGTGCAAGGACAGAAGCAATCAACGCGACCGGGGAAACTCCCCTGTTTTTCGCGGCAAGGTACAACTCGCCGTCCACAATCAGGCTGCTTGTTACAAACGGCGCTTCGCTTGGCGCCAGGGACTTTCTCGGCAACTCCGTCCTTCACGCGGCGGTACGCTGGGACGCCTATCAGGGAGCGGAGACAATAATCGACCTTGGCCTGGATGTCAATTGCCATGCGCTTAACGGCAAAACCCCCCTGCACGATTCCATTCGCTGGTGGATGCCCGAGATGCAGACGCTGCTGATAATAAGCGGGGCGGATATTGAAATTCGGGACAAAGACGGCAACACGGCTTTTATGGAGGCGGTCATGGCAGGAAACCCGGCTTCAATGGAAATGCTCGCCAAGCTGAACGCCGACACAAAAACGCGCAACTTCAAGGGCGATACCGCGCTGCACGTAAGCGCCGCCATAGACAGGATAGACCTCTCAACCCAGCTTCTCACATGGGGAGTTTCCATCCACGCGAGGAATGCCCAGGACAGGACGCCGTTCCAGATTGCCCTCAATAGTTCCTCGAGGCTTGTTAGGACCTTCCTTACCAGGGACAGGATAAATTCTTCCGATGATTACGGTAATTCGCCCCTTCACATAGCGGTTCTGGAAAAAGCGTCCCCGGCCCTTATCTATACAATACTTGAGTTAGGCGCCAAACAGAATTCCGTCGATTCGGAAGGACGCACGCCGTTGAGGCTTGCGCTGGACAATAATCTCCTGGATGTAGCGGCGCTTCTCGCCGACAACGAAAGCGATTTATTCTACGCCGCGAGGGACGGTAAAACGCCCGCGGATATTTCCCTTACTGGAGGGGAGGCGATGGTGAGGGCCCTCTTTTCTTCGGTATATACGATAAACTCGAAAGATTCGTCCGGGAACACGATACTTCACTACGCGGCGCGTCACGGGGATCCAAAAATGGTTTCAGTCCTGCTGGAATTGGGCGCCCAAAAAAGCGTCAAAAACATAGCCTCCGAGAGCCCCGCTGAGATTGCCATGCGCTGGAGGAACCCGGAAGCAGCGGCCCTGCTGTATTAAGCGACAGCCAATCAGGAATTAAATACCTGGTTGGCTATATTTCACTGACGAACCGCGTGAACAGATCAAAGAGAATCGGATCGATTTTGTGGCTCTTGTTCATAAACTCTTCTTCTATCAGCTCCAGGGCTTCTTCCGTGGTCAGGGCTTTCCGGTATTTGCGGTTCGGATCCGTGAGGCTGTCAAACACGTCCACTATCTCAAGAAGCTTTGCCGGAAAAAACGCCAGGGCCTGGTATAGCCGCATGGGCTTGACTTCGTAGGCGATACAGTAATCCTGTTTTATCTGGGGGTTCCTCTTTTTAATTTGCTCAAGGCCGAGGCGAAAAAAGCCATAGCCCGACGGATCGCCGTAATACTCGTGATGAAACCCGGCAATGAGGCCCGCGTCCTCCGGGTAATTCGTCTTGTTCATGATCGCGTTGTAGCCGACTTTGACATGCTCCATGACGATATTGCGATCATATGCGCCTTCGCCTTCGTGGTATTCAACCGTGGAGGCCTTCCCGATGTCGTGTACCAGGAAACCGACCGCCCAATTATAAAACACATCTTCCGGTATTGCCCTCATCCCGCCCAGGAAAACCCTCTCCAGGGTAATATTCTCGGGGTCGATGTGGGGCAAGAGGTAGCGGTAATAGGAGTGGTACTTTCTTCCAAAAGAGATTCGCAGTTTCTGTATGAGGCTTGAGCCTGAGACCAGCTTGTTGTAAAACGAAAGAAACGAAAGCCCTTTTAGATACGTGCGCGTCATGTGCTGGATAATCGTACCGTTGGACTTTGATACCAGCGTGCTCATCAGTTCATCGTTAAGGATATTTTCCGCGATCAGTTGCGAAGACGCCACCACAATATCATGGGTGGAGTCGACTATGTTCTGTGTTTGCAGTTTGGCGTCGCCTTCCGCAAGGTTCATGGCGGAGATTAACGACGTATAATTGTGCAGTATGGTATCTTCCGTCGCCTCGACAAGAACCTTGGTGACAACGTCTTCCTGCCTTGGCCTTTGGGCGATTAAAGCTTCCAGCCGCTTTTTGCAGTCCTGCATACGTTTAAGCCGTTCAAGTTCCGACAATCCGGCGAACGCCACGAATCCTTCGCCAAAACCGTTGCCGACCGGGGCGGTTGGTGCAATAACGTTATTCGTCGCTTGCGGCAGGGGGTTCACCGGCGCGGGCGTTACCGCCACTGGCGTTTCCGGCACGGGCGTCTGCGGCAGGGGCTTCACCGGCGCAGGCGTCTCTGCTGCGGCGGCTTCAGTTCCGGGCGTCCATTCCTGGTTCAGCAGGGCTGCCCGCTCTTCAATTTTTGCTAGATCCTCCCGGGAAACATAATACTCCCACGCTTCGTTTTTAAGCCAGAACTGGCTGTTGTTCTCATACAGGATCCTGAAAGGCATGGTTTTCTTTTTCTGGAGTTTTCTGTTAAAACAGATTATCCCGGCGTCTTCCTTAATGCAGGCATCAACATGGCTCTTGCTTTTTCTGACTATTTCTCGTAACAGGACAGGAATGTCTTTCGCATCCAATTTATGCCTCCATTGCAGGGGATGTTTATAGATAGCTATACTATAACTGGTATTTTCAAATTTTACAAATTTTTTGGTATTTTTTCACTGTTTTGATGTACAATATCAGGATATAATCAGGGGATTGTTGATGGAAACGATGATACAGGCGCACCGTGGGGCATCGGCATATTGCCCCGAGAATACGCTGGAGGCGTTCTCCAAGGCCGTTGAACAGGGCGCCGACGCCATTGAGCTGGATGTCCATCTTACAAAAGATGGCGAGATTGTGGTCGCCCATGACGAGCGGCTGGAGCGTGTTTCAAACGGGACGGGCTATATAAACGATCATACGCTGGAGGAGCTGAAAGCGCTGGACTTCTCCAAGCTATTCCCCGGCAAGGTATGCCGCATCCCCACGTTGGCAGAGGTTTTCACGTTGGTCAAGCCCAAAGCGCTTACCGTGAATATTGAGCTGAAGACCACCGAACGCCTTTATCCGGGGCTTTGCGAAAAGCTCGTTGTCATGGCGGAAGAATTCGAGATGGGAGGGCGTATACTGTATTCGTCGTTTAACCACTATTCCCTGCGGGAGATAAAACAGCTCGATTCAAAGGCAAAGATAGGGCTCTTGTACCAATTGGGTATGGTTGACCCCTGGGTCTACGCGAATTACGTGGGGGCGGACGCGATTCACCCGCATTACTATGTTGTCGCGGCGCTGCCCGAAACAGTAAAGCGTTGTCACGAAAACGGCGTCAAGGTGAACGTGTGGACGGTGGACGACGGCGAGGCAATTAAAATGATGTTGAAAAGCGGGGTAGACGGGATCATTACCAACAAGCCGGATTTGGCGATCGCGTGCCGTGGCGCGCATTCCGGCGAAATATCGCAAGGGGGATGTTTAAATGCAGGGGAATAAACTGGACGTAAAAAAGACGCTTCTTTTGTCCTTCGGGTTTTTCGCGTCGTCAATCGCGTGGAGTGTCTACAATTCATTTGTGCCGCAGATCCTTGAGGGATTTATCGCAAGCACGACGCTGATCGGGTTCATAATGACGTTTGACAATATCTTCGGCGTTATTTTTCAGCCCCTGTTTGGAGGCTTGAGCGACAGGACCCGCACCCGCTTTGGCCGCCGCATGCCGTATATCTTTATCGGCCTGCCGATCTGCGCCGTGGCGTTTACGATTATTCCGCGTATGGGTAGCCTCCCGTCCCTCATGGCGGTTGTAATCATTTTTACCTTTGTCATGTCGGCGTGGCGGTCCCCTGTGGTGGCGCTCATGCCCGACATCACCCCCGGCCCCTTACGCAGTCAGGCTAACGGCATCGTCAACCTCCTTGGCGGGGTCGGCAGCCTGATCGCCTTCTTCGCGGGTGGGATTCTCTTTAACATCGGCGGTTTCCCCCTCCCGTTTTTGATGAGCGCCGTCATGATGCTGCTCGCCCTCGCCGTGCTTGCGCTCTTTGTGCGTGAGCCGAAAGAGGCATATACGCCCCTGCCTTCCGCCGGGCAGGCGGAAGCGGGCGAAGGTATCCCTCAGGAAGTAAAGATCAAAAAAACAGAACTTAAACTGACCAAAGAAGAGAAAAAAAGCCTTCTCCTGATTCTTTTTGGTGTGTTCTTCTGGTTCACGGGCTACAACGCGGTTGAGACCTTCTTTACGCTTTACGCGACCAACACCCTGGGCATGAGCCCGGGCGACGCCTCGATGACGCTTTCGATCTTTTCCCTCACCTTTTTGGTCTTCGCGGTTCCGGCTGGTTTTATTGGCGCAAAAACAGGGCGGCGCAAGGCGATCCTTGCAGGCCTCCTGGGGCTTGTCGTACTGTTCCTTCCGATGATCTTCCTCGCCAATGCATGGGTGACACGCGCCTGCCTCTTCCTGGGAGGGTTTTTCTGGGCGCTCGTCAACATCAACTCACTGCCCATGGTGGTGAAACTTTCGGGCGAGGACAAGGTAGGCGCCTTTGTCGGGTATTACTACTTCTTTTCTTTCAGCTCGCAGATCGTCTCCCCGATCCTCTTCGGTTTCATCCGCGACATGGTTGGCCATTACAGGGTGCTGTTCCTCTATGCCTGCATCGCGTTTATCGTTGCCGCGGTGAGCCTCTTCTTTGTCCGTCACGGCGAGGACAACAATGAACCGGTAACCGCCACACAGGTGCTTGAGGGGCTTGACGACTAGGAGGAGTATTTCCTTATCCGTGTTTGCGCCGTCAGTCCGTGGGCGAGCATCCGCTCGACCGCGCACTGGCGGTCGGTAACCTTGCCGATCTCGACGCTGGCTTCACGGGTCATCCTTTGGTAGGTAACGGTTTTCAGGAACTTGCCTACCCACACGCCGCCGGTATAGCGGGCTGCCCTGCTCGTGGGCAGGATGTGGTTCGTGCCAATTGACTTGTCCCCATACGCGACTGTCGTTTCCTCCCCGATAAAAAGTGAGCCGTAGTTGGTGAGGTTGTCAAAGAAGTATTTTTCGTCCTTCACGTGCAGTTCCAGGTGCTCCGGGGCGTAGTCGTCCGATATTCGCACGGCTTCTTCCGCGCTTTCAGCTATGTAGACGATGCCGTTGTTTTTCCACGAGATTTCCGCGATTTCCTTTGTGGGCAGTACCGCGAGCTGCGCCTGTAGTTTTTCCACGCAGGTGGCGGCGAATTTTTCGCTGAAGCAGACGAGGCACACGCCGCTGTTGGGATCATGCTCCGCCTGCCCAAGGAGATCGCAGGCGGTGATGTCCGGGTCGGCGTTGTCATCGGCGATAATGAGGATCTCCGTGGGGCCCGCGAGCAGGTCGATGCCGCACCTGCCGTAGAGCTGGCGTTTCGCCTCGGCGACGAATTTATTCCCGGCGCCGCACAGTATGTCGGCGGGGGCGACAATTCCCATGCCGAATGCCATCAACGCGAAAGCGGGCACGCCGCCAACGATGAATATCCTGTCAGCGCCTGCTTTTCTCATGGCGTTGATGGTCGCAGGGTAGTAGCCTTCCCCCTTTACGGGCGGTGTACAGGCGTAGATGTTTTTCACCCCCGCCACCCGCGCGGGAATGATGCTCATCTGGGCGGAGCCGAACATGGGGTACCTTCCGCCGGGTATATAGCTGCCGACGGTGTTCACCGGAATATGTCTGTGCCCCAGGATTACCCCTAGCCTTGTCTCAACCTCAAGGGGCCGCAAAGTCTCCAGTTGTTTTTTCGCGAATTGGCGGACATTGTCCTGGCAAAAATCAGTATCGTCAATTATCTGTCTATCGAGAGAGGCTATCGCCTTGTTGATTTCAATGTCGGACAGTTCGAAATCAGGCGGACTCCAGTTGTCAAAGCGCTCGCTATACTTCCGCACCGCGCCGATGCCGTTCTTTTCAAGGTCAAGGAGCATTTCCGAAACAAGCGCGGCCGTCTCCGGGTCTTGCTCAAATAAGCGATGGCCGCCGTTTTTGTATATACGCATAATTACCCTCTGTCAAAATATGAACAAACATACCCCGTCCATTTAGGGCGGGGTAATTAAGAGAGTATCACAGAATCAGAATCGTTGGCAGAGGCTTTGTTCCCTGCTTTATTTTTTCTTGAGTTCTGATTTAACGGCTTTTGTAGTGGCCTTCGCTCCCTTGGTGACTTTCTTCTCGGCGGCGTCAACCTTTTTTGTTGCCGTCTTCTTCGCCGCAGTAGCGCCGGCTTTTACGGTTTTTTTCGCAGCCTTCGCTTCCTTGGTTACTTTCTTCTCGGCGTCACCAACCTTCTTTGTGGTTGTCTTCTTTACTGCGGCGGCATCGGCCTTCACGGCTTTCTTCACAGCCTTCGCTTCCTTGGTTACTTTCTTTTCCGTTGCCGCAGCAACACTTGTCTTTGCCATAAAAAAACTCCTTTACATTTTATAGTGCTTACTTATTTTATCGGCAAAGTAGCAGTTTCGTCAAATGAATTTTTTCTTTTGAAAAAAAGTAATTCCAAAGAAGGATAGTGTTCATTTTGGTATTTCCCAGGTAATCAGGACATAGCCAGCTCCGCCGCCGCCACCGAAGCCTGCGGCATAATAACCGGAGCCTATTTTGCCGGTAACTTTGTAGCCATCCTTGGTAGTAATAGTGCATTCAGTGATGGGCGTGCCACCAAAAGGTGACCCGCCAGTACGCCCACCGCCGCCTCCTCCTCCCAATGCGCCACCGCCGCCGGCATAACTAGAATATGCTGTTGATCCTGAAGGTGAAAAAGCAATGCCGGAACCGTCTTTGCCGCGTGTCTTGCCTTGGGCTTCAATGCCGACAGTGACGCCCGCGCCGCCCAGTGAGGTGGGGGTACCGTCATAAGCGTTGGACTTGTTGGTGACGTCGGGGTTATGCACCGCGGTGCCGGCGACATTGGAAGGCGAGGGGTCGCCTCCCCCAGTGCCGCCGTTCAGGGTGAGGAGGGTGGTCGTTACCCCGGAAGAAAGGGAAATGCTTTTGATAACGGTATTACCCCCAGCGCTGCCGGGAGCGTGGGGTTTGCTTGCGCTGCTGACACCGCCGTTGCCGCCCTTGCCTACCGTGAGGGCGATTGTGTCGCCGGGGGTTACGCTGAACTTCTTGCCGGTGGCGTACGCGCCCCCTCCTCCTGGGGATCCATTACTTAAGGATTGAGCATCATATGATCGTATCCAAATCTCAGTATTCGTATACTCATTAATTTCCCAAACAGCGTATTCGGGATAAGAAGCAGGGTATTGGCCAGCGCCGCCGCCGCCTCCACCGGCGCAGGCGGTGACAAAAATCTCGGTGACGCCCTCGGGGATCAATAAGGTGCCGTCGGAAAAAAATTCGAAGAAGGGCTCGGCAGCCCTGTAGCCGGTATTTATGCCGCCTACATATATAAACCCTCCGTCACCGACAACGACTTTGGGTATGGAACTTATACCGGTATCTTCCCCATCGATGTACCAATTACCGTCATCCCCGACATCAATGTCATGCTTTGCCTTAACACTGGTTCTATGACCGTTAACATACCAGTAACCGTCATCCCCGATGTATATTTCATATCCCAGTTTTACACCGGTATTTACACCGTTAATATACCAGTACCCGTTTTCGTCAATGTAAATTTCAGGCGACTTACCGTTATCATCGGGCGAAGCTTTGACACCGGTTTTTATGCCGTTAATATACCAATATCTGTCATCTCCAATTTTAATTTCGGGCGGCTTGGTATTATCCACAGGCAAAGCTATAACGCCGGTGCTATTCCCGTCAATATACCAGCAGCCGTCTTCCCCGATTGTGACATTGAAATCCACTACAATACCGGTACTCATGCCGTCAACGTGCCAGCAGCCGTCTTCCCCAATTGTGACATTGGTCGCCGCCTTAATGCCGGTTTTTATCCCGTCAATATACCAGTAACCGTCTTCCCCAAGCGTTAACTTGTCCGCGTCACTGCCGTTTAGTCCCGGCTCCCCGGCAACCCCCGGTTCCCCGGCAACACCCGGCTCTCCGGCAACACCCGGCTCCCCGGCAACACCCGGCTCCCCGGCAACACCCGGTTCCCCGGCAATCCCGGGCTTCCCCTGTTCCTCCTGTTCACCGTCGTCACCCACAGCCGACTTGCAGCTTGCGAAGATTAAGGCGAAGGAAAGAACTAAAGCGACAAAAAATTTGATTTTTCCCATACTCATCTCCTTTTAATAAATTGTCCCGGCACAAGCCGGAAGGATGCCACGACGTCATTTGGCTTCCGGCTATATACGGCGCGGAAATGCAGGGCGCTTTAAAAAAAATGACAAATGTAATGTTTTTTATGATATTTTTTTTTCGGATGCTTGCTTTATGGGTTCAAAGAGTGCTAATCTCATTTTACGGTGGGGTTTTTATGCTGGTTTTGAAATTTGGCGGTACATCGGTGGGCTCGCCAGAAGCCCTGGAAAAAGTTGTTGAGATCCTAAAAGACCCGGTACGGCGGGAGAAAGTCGCGGTGGTGGTCGTGTCCGCTTTTTCCGGGGTGACCGACAAGCTCGTAGATCTGAGCAGGCGGGCAGTCTCTGGGGACACGGCATATTCCGCGACGGTGACGGCGCTGAAAAAGAGCCATCTCGAAACCGCCGCGCATTTCCTTTCCGGGGAGGAACTGAAAGCCGTTCGGGAGAACCTTGAGGGGGAATTTTCGCGCCTGCACAAGGTGCTTGACGGAATTGCCGTGCTGAGGGAGCTTTCCCCACGGAGCCTCGACATGGTGATGAGTTTTGGGGAGCGTTTTTCCGCGTTTATTATCGCTTCAATATTCCGCGCCGGGGGGCTTCTGGCGGACTATGCCGATAGCCGCTTCCTCATTAAAACCAGGGGGGATTTCGGCAAGGCGGTGGTGCAGGAGGATGAAACTTTCCCCCTCATCCGCTCCTGGTTCAAGTCAAAGGGCCCCGGCCTGCCCGTGGTCACGGGCTTCATCGCTTCCGCTGGGGACGGCTCAACCACCACCCTTGGAAGGGGAGGCTCCGATCTCACCGCGGCGGTCTTCGGGGCGGCTTTGGACGCGGAGGAAGTGGAGATATGGACGGATGTAGACGGCCTCTTCACCGCGGATCCCCGGCAGGTCAGGAACGCCTTTCCCATAGACAGCATCTCCTACGAAGAGGCGATGGAGCTTTCCCATTTTGGCGCGAAGGTGATCTACCCGCCGACAATTCAACCAGCCCTTGAAAGGGGCATCCCTATAAGGGTTAAAAATACCTTTAATCCCGGCTTTAAGGGGACCTTGATCGTAAAAGACGCGGATCCCAGCCAATACCCGATTCGGGGGCTTTCTTCCATGAGGCCCGTGGCGCTTATCCGCGTGCAGGGGCCGGCGATGGTGGGCGTGGCAGGTTTTTCTTCCCGCCTCTTCGGCGCAATGGCGAGGCGGAAGATAAGCGTGGTGCTCATTTCCCAGAGTTCCAGCGAGTATTCGATTTGCTTTGGGGTGCTTCCAATCGATGTTCCCTCCGCGAAAGACGCCATCATGGAGGAGTTCGACAGGGAAATCGGCAGGGGGGTGATCGATCCGCCCGTGATCGAGGAGAACTTCTCGATTATCGCGGTGGTGGGTTTGGGGATGAAACGCATGACCGGTATTTCCGGCAGGGTCTTTCAGGCTTTGGGCAGGAACGATGTCAACGTGGTCGCCATAGCGCAGGGCTCTTCGGAGATC
>JGI24698J34947_10000408_pt1 | contig 19606 bp, 21 predicted proteins | sample TergutMp193P3_FD_34947 | JGI IMG/M metagenome (IMG submission 34947) | reverse complement strand
CCGCCGATGATTGCGGCAGCAAGACCGGCAATGCCTTCGGCGGGTTTTTTCTTGGTACCGGTATCTGTTTTTTTGGTCAATGAAATCAATGAACCTGCCAATTCCGCTACTTTTTCAATGTTGGCGCCGGTAAGCAGTCCTGATTTCGAGGCAACAGACGCGATTTTTCCCACTATGCTTCCTGCCCCTCCTGCCTTGCCCAACATGGCGGGAAGAATTGTCGCCAAATCAAGGCCGGGGATCACTCCGCTTTTAGCGACCTTCTCTCCTGACAGACCCGCAGCCGCAGCCGCAATTCCCGATAAAACGCTCAATGCTGATGTAGCCATATCTACCTCCTGCCTCCAGTGTAATATGAGACTCAATTCTTGTACAGGGGATTGAGATGTTCCTCTATAAGAGCTAAATTATAACAATATGACTGTAAAACAAGATTCAATCCGGCTGACGGCACGGCGTTTGACTCTCATCACTCTGGGGGCCGCGTTGATGGCTTTCAATATCAACACCTTTGTCAAGGCGGGAGAGCTGATCCCTGGAGGATTTACAGGTGTTACCATACTGATTCAAAAGGTCTGCCAGCATTATTTTAACTTTAACATTCCTTTCAGCCTTGTCCTTTATATCCTGAACGCCGTGCCGGCGGTGGTCTGCTTCCGTTTTGTCGGCAAAAAATTCACTTTGTACTCAATATTGATGGTTTTTCTGTGCGGATTGATGACGGATTTTATGCCGAATATGTTTATTGACTTCATCCAGCTTCACGACACCTTGCTTTCGTCTGTTTTTGGCGGAATATTGAACGCTATTTCGATTATCCTGTGCCTGATAGCGGGAGCCACCAGCGGGGGGACTGATTTTATCGCTATTTATATCTCCGAAAAGTACAGAAGGGACGCATGGAACTATATTTTCGCGGGAAACTGCGTCATTCTCGCCATTACTGCGTGCCTTTTTACCCTGGACAAAGTTCTGTACTCGATTATTTTTCAATTTACCTCTACTATGGTTCTCAATTCACTGTACAACGGTTACAAACAGAAAACCCTGCTCATCATTACCAGCCGTCCCGACGATGTTTTCAACCTTATCCGCAATAGAACCCACCATACGACGACCGCAATTCCCGGAAAGGGGCTTTTTAACGCGCAGGACAGAGTTATCCTGTACTCGGTGGTCTATTCCGACGAAGTACCCTCTCTGATTAAGGCGATTCACGAGATTGACGGCGACGCTTTTATCAATGTTTTAAAGACCGAGCATATAAACGGCAAATTCTATAAAAAGCCGATGGACTAGGATACCCGCTTTTTACCCCCGCAGGCTAAATCGGTTGCACAGGGAGAAAAATAATATGCAAAAACCTCTATTTTTAATTTTTTTTTCTCGACAAACAATAGAATATATTATAAAATGAATTGATTTTTTAAGGTTTTTTCTATAGACTGTGTATAATGATGTTGTTTATTGGAAACAGCTATTTTGGGTTCTTTAAAACAGGAGGAAAAGCGATATGTCTGAAGTCTTATCCATCGTATTAGGAGGAGGTAAGGGCACACGTTTGTTCCCGCTTACCCAGTTTCGTTCAAAACCGGCAGTACCCTTCGGAGGGAAGTACCGTCTGGTAGATATCCCTATTTCCAACTGCATAAACGCGAATTTAAGGCAGATTTACATAGTTACGCAGTTCAATTCCGCTTCTTTACACATGCACATCGGGCAGACCTATGTTTTCGACTCATTTACCAACGGTTTTGTCGAAATTCTTGCCGCAGAACAGACTTTTGAACATTCCGGCTGGTATGAGGGCACCGCCGACGCGATTCGCAAGAATTTTCCCCATTTCAGAACGCGAAATCCTGATTATTACATGATTCTTTCAGGCGATCAGCTTTACCGTATGGATTTACAGGACCTCCTGAAGAAGCATATCGATTCAGGGGCCGCCATTACAATAGCCTGTACGGGCGTAACAAGGGAAAATGCCAGCGGATTGGGGATACTCAAGGCCGATAAAAACAACCAGATTACCGAATTCATGGAAAAACCGGGTCCAACCAGGGATATTTCCAGTTATAGAGCGCCTCCTGAGTTATTTTCAGACAAAAGGAGCGACTGTTACCTTGGTTCTATGGGCATTTATGTTTTTAACTCAAAAACAATGGAAGAGTGCCTTGCCAACGAGCTTACGGACTTTGGAAAGGAGATAATTCCCGCCGCAATCAGCAAACTCAAGGTAAACGCGTACATTTTTGACGGTTACTGGGAAGATATAGGAACCATCAGGAATTTTTACGAAACCAACCTGGAACTGACTACGTTAAGGCCGAGATTCGATTTTTATGACGAGCAAAAGCCAATCTATACCCACATGCGCAACCTTCCCCCATCCAAGATGAATTTTTCAAGCATGAATCAGTCAATCGCCTCGGAAGGGTGTATTATAACAAACGCGAATATCACCAATTCGATTGTAGGCATCCGTACCATTATTGAATCCGGCTCAAGCCTTAACGGGGTTATATGTATGGGCACGGACTTCTATGAGACGGAAGCCCAAAAAGCGCAGAACGCCGAGGCGAGGATACCCAATGTCGGTATTGGACGGGGGGCGATCATCAAGGGGGCGATCATCGACAAGAATGTCTGTATCGGCGAAGGGTGCCGGATAGGCGTGGATGATATTAAACGGACCGACGGCAATTACGGGCATTTTTATATCGTGGACGGAATTATTGTAATTCCCAAGAACACTATTCTGTATCCAGGAACCGTAATTTAATTGCCAAGACTGGTTGCCGCGAGCCTTTTGTTTTTTTCCCTTTTTTCCTGTTTAAGACAGGCTCCTTCCCAGGATGTCATTGCGGATGAAATTGTGAACGACACTCAGGAAACGGACTTTTCTCAGTATTTATCGACCGTTCTTTCAAACTCGCGCCTTCCTCGTGATATTTCCGCAAATATCAGAGACGGCATAGCCTCAAATCCCGCCTTTATCATTGAACTTTTCACTATCCTGCAAACAGACCCGTATTTTTGGATTCTTGTTGACAAGGAACACGCCCTGAGCGAAAATTACGAGCCCCGCGATCTTGTCCAGTTGAGGAACGCATCTTTCAGGGTAAGCAGGTCGGATCTATTGCTTAGAAGGGAAGCCGCCGAGAGCCTTGAGGCAATGGCGGCGGCGGCCAGAAGAGACGGCTTAACTCTTGTCGCTTCATCGGCTTACCGTACTTATGAGTATCAGGTTCAGCTTTACCAGCGTTATGTCCGTGAAATAGGACAGCAGGCGGCTGACAGAATATCCGCCCGTCCCGGACACAGCCAGCATCAACTGGGCCTTGTAATAGACTTCGGCTCCATAGACGATTCATTTGCCGCAACCGCCGAGGGCCGCTGGCTTACAGCTAACGCTTCCCGCTTCGGCTGGTCGCTCTCATACCCTCAAGGTTATGAGGAAATAACCGGCTACAGTTGGGAAAGCTGGCACTTCCGCTATGTGGGAATAGAACTCGCGGAATTTATCGACAGTTACTTTGACGGCATTCAACAGTACGCCCTGCGTTTCATTCACGAGTATAAAAAAGATGGTAACTAAATCATCTCACTGAGGCACTGAGACACAAAGAACAATGCATAATCCGTGCCTCTGTGTTCTCCGTGAGAAATCTTTTCGAGAAAATTTAACACATATACTGTTCATTCAGAACTAACTCTTTTTCAACGGTAACAATGTTTTTTCCTCTCAGTTTGATTGCGCCGTTTCTGCCGTCGGCGGTGAAAACCGCGCCTTCTTTCCAGCCGCCTTCCAGAATAAGCTGGGACAGCGGACATTCCAGTTCTTTTTGAATGGTACGGCGTAACGGCCTGCCGCCGTATTTTTGATCCCATCCTTTTTCGACAAGTATGCGCCTGGCGGCGGGTGTTATCTTTAAAGTATAATTTTGCTCTTCAAGACGGCGGGAAAGCTCCCCAGCTTCAATATCAAAAATAGCCTCTATCTGTTTGCGGTTCAAAGGATTGAAGACTACAATTTCATCTATACGGTTGATAAACTCGGGGTTGAAGATACGGCGCAGTTCGCTCATGGCGGCGGATTCAATTTCTCCCGCGCTCATAAGACCGCTGCCGGATGAGAAGCCCAACTGCGAATCTTTTGTAATTTCACGCACGCCCGCGTTACTCGTCATGATGATGACGGTGTTGCGGAAACTGACCGTGTGCCCAAGGCTGTCACGCAGTTCCCCTTCTTCCATTACCTGAAGCAGTATGTTAAAAATCTCGTGATGGGCTTTTTCAATTTCGTCAAACAGAATCACGCGGTAGGGGTTGCGCCTGATTTTTTCGGTTAACATTCCGCCTTCTTCATAGCCGATGTATCCGGGAGGCGCTCCTACAAGACGGGAAGCGTTGTGCTTTTCCATGAAGTCGGACATATCGATCCGTACAAGCGAATCTTCGTCGGCGAAAAGGTAGTGCGCCAGTTTCCTTGCAAGCAGGGTTTTTCCAACACCTGTGGGTCCAAGGAAGATAAAAGAGCCCATTGGACGGCGGGGGGAAGAAACTCCCGCTCTTGAACGCCTGATTGCAGAGGCTATGCGCCTGATCGCGTCGTCCTGCCCTATCACGGTCTTGTGCAGTTCATCCTCAATTGCAAGCAGTCGGCGGGATTCCTGTTCCTCAAGGTGCATCACCGGAATTCCCGTGGCTTCAGTCACAACTCTGCGAACATCGTCATCTGTTACGCGGGGGCGTTCGTTCCTTGACACGTTTTCCCATGCCGTGTGAGCCGCTTCCAGACGCACCCTTAACGCCCGTACTTTATCGCGGACTTCGGCGGCGCGTTCATAATCCTGCGTGCTTACAAAAGCGTTCTTCTCGTCGCATAACTTTCCAATTTCGGCTTCAAGCCCCGAGATTTCAGGCGGCTGTTCGCGCGTTTCAAGTTTACGCATCGCGCCCGCTTCGTCAAGAATATCAATCGCCTTGTCCGGCATAAAACGGCCCGTTATGTAACGCTGCGCGAGTTTAGCGGCAAGTGTTACAGAACTTTCGGTGTATACCACCTGATGGTGCTCTTCGTACTTTTTCTGAATGCCTTTGAGAATCTCCAGCGTATCGTCAAAGGCGGGCTCCTGAACAATTACCGACTGAAAACGCCGTTCAAGGGCTGCGTCCTTTTCAAAATGTTTTCTGTATTCGCCAAGAGTTGTCGCCCCTATACAGCGAATCTCTCCACGGGAAAGGCCGGGTTTCAGCATATTGGACGCGTCAAGAGTCCCTTCCGCACCGCCCGCCCCGATTATCGAATGAATCTCGTCAATAAAAAGAATGATGTTTCCCGCCTGAACGATCTCACGTATTATTTTTTTTATCCGCTCCTCAAACTCGCCCCGGTACTTTGTTCCTGCGACTACCAGCCCCATATCAAGGCTCAGTATCCGTTTGCCTGCCAGGGCTTCCGGCACCGCCTCGCTGACTAAAAGCTGGGCGAGCCCTTCCACAATCGCGGTTTTTCCAACGCCCGGCTCCCCGACAAGAATCGGGTTGTTCTTTGTACGCCTCGCCAAAATACGCACGGCGCGGTTGATTTCAGCCTTCCTGCCCACCACGGGGTCCATATTGCCCGCCCTGGCGATGGATGTAAGATCGCGTGAAAAATTGTCCAGCGTCGGCGTAAGTACGGGATAGGCAGCCGGCTTTATCCTGGGCAGATGGCGTTCCGTTTCAACTCCGTTTTTTTGATGAACAGGGGAGCGTTCCCTGTGAATAATGTAGGGCTGATACCTTTCAGCCGGTACATATTCGCCGTCGCTCCTTGCCCCCGGCTGGCTGAACGTGGTCTGTATAATCACCCTCATCATGTCCGTATCCACCGCCCTCTGATTCAGGTAAATTTGAACGCTTGAATCCTGCTCGCGCATCGCGGCAAAGAGAAGGTGCTCAGTCCCCAGAAAATCGCTTCCCATAGCCTTGGCTTCTTCGGTGGCAATATCTATCATGTTTTTTGTACGTTTAGACGGGGGCACATCCCCGCGTATAATAAGGCCGGGAATACGGGGGATTGAACTTTCAAGGATATGCCTGAATTCGGGCAAATCTATCCGTAAAAAAACAAGGGCCTTGCAGGCAGTTCCCACGCCTTCCTTGAGCATAGCGATAATTATATGCTCCGGCAAAAGCTGGTCCGAGTTAAAACGGCGCGCTTCCTCCTGGGCATTTGTGGAAAGAAGCCTCTGCACACGTTGAGTTAAACCTTTAAACAACACAAGCGCACCTCATTCAGTTAATTTGAGCATAACTTATTTTTCGTTTTTTTTCAATAATTAATTACCAAGAATAACAATATCCCCGGTTCTTACTCCGGCGCGGGAAAACCAGCCCTGCGGTACTTCGAGAGCGTACCTGACTGAACGGCTCGATGAAACGGAATTCTGGTCATTCGGGTACATATCTTTTATGTCGATGATTCTGCCGTCGTAGGCAATATACGCTATTGAAAGCGGGATGAGGGTGTTCTTCATCCAAAAAGACAGTACCTCGTCCCTGTCAAAAATAAAGAGCATCCCCTCCCCGTCCGGCAGGTTTTTACGGTACATAAGCCCCTTGGCGCGTTCTTCCTGTGTAGAGGCAATTTCCGCCTTCACAACCGCAATGCTCTGCCCGTCCCGCTCAATGGGAATCTCCCGGACAGTGAGTTTCTGCGGAGAACAGGCCGTGATGCTTAAAAATAGAATGAAGAAAAATAACAACCACGGAGGACGCGGAGTTTCACGGAGTTTTAGTTTGTAATCTACCTGTCTTATATCTGGACTGCCGGGTGAGACAATTTTAGGAAGCAAGAAAAAATTGTTTTTTTCCTCCGTGTAACTCCGTGTAACTCCGTGGTTTGATCTTCTTGAATTATTGTACATCGGGGCAATCTCTTTTCTCAAAATTCATTTAAAAAATCCTGACGGCGCTGGACTTGGCCGGATTGAATTAGGCCGGATTCGTTTACAATGTCGTCAAAGACATTTTTGTCGATATATTTAACCGTTAAAGGACGTTCAATGGCGATTCTGGTTTCATCGGTTTCCCAGATTGCCGACATTGGATCGAGATAAGAGGGTTCGCCGTACCTTTGCACAAACTGGGTGAATATCGAATAATGGTCGATGATTTCAGTGTTAAGGGTAAACGCCATAATGAACACTTCCCCGTCCCTCAGTTGAAAAAAAGCGCGTTTTATAAATGACGAACCTGTTGTTTCAACCAGACTCTGTTCCCTGGCGGGCAGGAAGGAAACGTCCCTGTCGCCCCTGAAATTAAACATTCCGTCCTGCAACAAATTTTCTTTTAAATCATCAAGGCTCATTCCCAGTGAAAGCTGGCGGAACTGTCTGGGAAGCGGGTTATCCTGCGCATGAATACCAGCCGAAACAGAGAGAAAAACGGCAAATACAAGAAATATGCTTTTGTGATCCATTCCCTTAATTATCGGATGGTTTGGCTTATCACTTATAGTTAAGCGGTTGATTTTTTCTCATGGCGGGCTTTTTCAAGCTGCTGCATTTTGTGGTAATACGCGTTTTGTTTGACAATTTCCTTGACATCCTTGACAAAAATTTTATCATTTTGCAGTTGAAAAGCGTGGTTTTCCATCAATTTTCTCATTAACATCGAGCTGTCCCCCTGCGAAATGCCGACCATATTGGCAAGTTCCTTAAGCCCAAAGTCAAACGTGAAACTGGCGGCGGTGTTCATATCGATCTTCTTTTTCTCGATTTGAATTTGCATCATATCGTACATCCGCCCTATAGGATCGCTTATCCGGGTATTCGCGAGCTGTCTGTAAATCAGCCATATTCTCTCGGACAGCAAGGTGGTTAATCTGGCTATAAGCTGAGGTTGAGTTTTGATCATCTGCTGGAAATTTTCCCTGTTTACCGCCATAAGCTGGCACTCTTCATACGCGACGGCTCCAGCCGCCCTGGGTTTTGATTCCAGAAGCGCCATTTCCCCAAAAATATCGCCGGGCTTTAATACCGCCAGCAGTATTTCACCGCTCTCCGTAACTTTAACAATCCTGACGGAACCTTTCTGGATTATAAACAGTTCGTCCCCATGCTCGCCTTCGCAGAAGATCACTTCGTCTTTTTGATAGGTGCGGGTCATTTCATCAGGCTTGAATTCTCTCGGAGGGGCTTTTATATACGGGGCGATTTTTTTCATCCTCTCGACGGCAGCCTGCACGTTGCTCCCCTGAGGGCAATGTTTGATGTATTTGTGATACGCGTAAAAAGCCTGGTTAAACTGGTTTATCTTTGCGTAATATTCGGCGAAATTAAAAATATGGTTCGCGTCTTCTTCCGAGGCTTTGTCTTTAAGGGTAAGCCTTGTAAGGGCTTCGTCAAGGTAGCGCATCCGTTTTGAGAACTGAAGGATTATCTTCATTGCCACAGGCGCGTTATTCTGGATAAGCTGGCTGAACTGTTCCCTTTGTACCGAAATGAGGGTAACATCCGTAATGGCCTGAGCGGTTTCGATATGACTGTGGCCGGACATGGTAGAAACAACGCCGAAAAAATCACCGGGGCCGATGGTATCGCCCTGCTCTTCGGCGACAACTTGAGCCGCCTTGGAAAGCCGGACCTTCCCCGCTTTTATAATGAAAAACCTGTCTGCGTTCCTCTTGCCTTCCACAATAATATAAGCGTCTTTGGTAAAGTTGATGAAAGCCAGCTGTAATGGCGCAGCCATTTTACCCCTCTTGAATCACAGTATAAAAATTTTATCGTCATATTGTCAACTATCCTTGAAAAGACTTATTCTGCGGGGATTTATCATAAAAACTAATACAATCATCTATTTATGCCGATATTAAGGAAAATAGCATGAACAAGCAAATAAATTTTGAAGATACAATTTTTATCCTGAATGTCAGAATCAGAATGATCCGCGATCTCCTGCGCCTTGATACCGATAAAGTGCTGTTTTTACGCCAGACAATGGGCGACATGGAATTCATCAGTTCGATACTGGATGTGCTGACCGAGAAATTCATCGCGAATATAAAATTCCTTGATCGTGAAGTGGAGGGGGACAATCTGTCCGATATTGAATGGCAGTTCAGCCAGCTTCTCAATGAAATTTCCAACAGCTCATGCCCCTTCTCCCCCGCCAACTTTCCAGAAACGCGGAGCTGGCTTGATAAATTCAGAAAAGACAGCATAAAACGGCAAAAACAGATCAATGAATCTTATGTGCCGATGGAACACAGCATGTCGGAACCTGTTGTCAGCCACGCGGAACTGAACGGGCTGTTAGGCAGCGCATGATACATTGTCTCATGACACTCAGGCGGAAATAGGGCCGGCATGAGAATAACAGGCGGGCTCTTGAAGGGAAGGCAGATAGCGGTTCCCTCCGGCGTTATAAGGCCCGCGATGGACAGGATGAGAGAGTCGGTTTTCGCGTGCCTTGGGGACATTGCAGGCGCGTCTTTCCTTGACATCTTTTCAGGTTCGGGAATAATTGCCCTGGAAGCGGCCTCGCGGGGGGCGGTTTATGTCGAAGCCGTCGAACAGGACAGGCTGAAAAGAAAGACCATTCTTGAGAACGTCTCAATATCCCCATGCAGGATCAACTGCCGTTTTATGCCGGCTGAACTCTACATAAAACGCGCCAAAAAAAGTTTTGACATAATCTTCCTTGACCCGCCCTTCCCATATCAGTATAAATGGGAATTAATGGCAAGTTTGGCTTCTTCCGGCATTGTAAAAAGTGGAAGCAAAATCCTCATCCACCGCCCCAGGGACGACTATCAAAAAAATGACATTTGGTTTCTGGAAAAAACCGACAACCGAGAATACGGACGATCCGTGGTGGATTTTTTTGTTGTAACAGGATGACAAAAAAACAAAAAATGTTCTTGTTTTTTTTCAAAAACACGCTGATAATATAATAATAGGAAAAAATCTGTAAAAAAAATATGGATATTAAAAAAACGTTTGAGAAATTTGACGGGCAAAACTCATTTATAAAAGTTTCCTCCCCGGCTCAGGTAGAGGGACAGCAGAAAGCCGCCTTGAATCGAAAGGGCAATCAGCTTTTCAACGAAGGGGATGTTGAGGCGGCCCGCAGAATTTTCATGACCACGGGTTATTCAGACGGAATTTCCAGAGTGGGAGATCATTATAAATCACAGAACAAGAATCTTGAAGCTCTGCGAATGTACTGGATTGCGCCGGATCGTACAAAATCGGAGCCCTTGCTCGAACAGCTTGCCTTTGTTTTGCAGGGCCTCATTCAGGAAGACGGCGAACAGGATTCAGGTGATGAGTGATTTCAACACACACGAAGAAAATCACCAATCGGGAGATTCGCTGAAAATATCCGAAATTTCAAAAAACGGGTACCAGCTTTTGAAAGAGAACAGGGTTACGGACGCAATTGACTGCTTTACAAAAATTCTGATGCTGGATGAAAAAAACAATTACGCCCTTGTAGGCATGGGGGACGCGACGCGCAAACAGGGCTCAATCCGCGAAGCTGTAAAATTTTACCAGAGGTGCCTTAACCATCATCCGGGAAACAACTATGCCCTCTTCGGCCTTGCCGATTGTTACAAGGCGATGAACCAGTACCAGAAAGCCATTGAAATTTGGGAACAGTACCTGCTCCATGACGATAAAAATATAACCGTCCTTACAAGAATTGCCGACGCTTACAGGAAGGTTCGCAACTTTACAAATTCCAAGATCATCTACCTTAGGGTTCTTGATATGGAAGATTCAAACCCGTACGCGATTATCGGGCTGGGCCATCTTCACTACGATTTCAAGGAATATAAGGAAGCCCTTTATTACTGGGAGAAAATGCTGAAACTGAACAGCGCCAATGTTGATATTCGCGTCCTTACTTCCATCGGCAACTGCCACAGAAAATTAAAAGCCTTCAACGAGGGCGTTCCCTTTTTTGAATCCGCCCTGCAAAAAGAAAGGACAAATTTTTACGCCCTTTTCGGGCTTGCCGACTGTTACCGGGGCATGAACCGCATGGAGGCTTCCCTTAAATACTGGAATCTCATTCTTGAACAGGACCCAAGAAACAAGATGATCCTTACGCGGGCAGGAGACGCGTACCGCAACATGGAAGATTTTGAAAAGGCCAGATTGTTTTATGAAAAAGCCCTGAATATCGAATTTGACACCTACGCAGTAATGGGGCTTGCGTTGATCGCAAAGGCTCAGGGAAAATACAATGAATCTGTTACTTCTTTCAAGCGTCTGATCCAGCAGGACAACAAAAACTACCGCCTGTACATCGAATTGTCCGATTGTTATCTGAAAACAGGAGACCGCCGAAGGGCTGTAGAAACTCTGGAAGAATTTCAAAAACATGGAATCAAAAACCAAAAAATTGCCGAATTACTGGAAAGCATTTAAAAAATTTCATGAAAACGGCTTCGCTTACAGGATTATCTTTTTCACAACTTGAAAACCTCTTCCCTGCCCTGCCCCGTTTCCGTATCCTGCAAATTTACAAATGGCTGACACGCGGTATAAGCGATTTTGATCGCATGAGCGACATCCCCAATTCTTTGCGCGAAGAACTAAAAAAGAATTTTTCCCTTTATTCAGGCGCGGTTGACGGTATCTACGACGACAGGGACGCGAAAAAAATCGCCGTCACCCTGGAAGACGGTTTAAAAATAGAGGCTGTCCTTTTAAACGACGGCAAAAACCGCCTGACAGCATGTCTTTCAACACAGGCGGGATGCCCTGTAGGATGCGTGTTCTGCAAGACGGGAAGCCTGGGATTTTCGCGTAACCTTACAAGCGCGGAAATTGTCGAACAGTTTATTTTTTTGCGTAACACGGCGCAAAAATTTTATGGTGCTGAAAAAAGCGGGGACACTGAAAAATCGTCTCACATTATCGAAAACATTGTCATAATGGGAATGGGCGAGCCCCTTCTTAACATGGACAATCTTCGCGGAGCCGTCTCTGCGTTCACAGACCCGGCGGGAATAAATTTCTCAAGGCGCAGGATCACGGTTTCCACCTGCGGTATATATGCGGGTCTCTTTGACATTGCCGAAAACGGCCCCGCCGTGCGTCTCGCCCTTTCTCTTACCGCAGCCGACGAGCCTCTGCGTCAAAAACTTATGCCCGTAACAGCCGCCAACCCCTTAAAAAAAGTAAAAGAAGCCCTCGTTCTCTTTCAGCGAAACGGCGGGGGGCGCGTTACCCTGGAGACAGTACTGCTTGGCGGGATTAACACCCGCGACGAGGACGCGCTTTCCATCGCGGATTTCGCCCGCGGTCTTGACGCTGTAGTCAACATAATCCCCTGGAACCCCGTCGCGGGCCTTGAGTTTGAGGGAAAGCCGTTACGCGAACCTGAAACAAAAGAAATTGAAAATTTCACGCGCAAACTTGAAAGCCTCGCAATGAAAGTTACAAAACGCCTTCGCAAAGGACGCGGAATAATGGGCGCATGCGGACAGCTTGGATCGATCACTTGAAGATATATCTCACTGGGGCACGGAGGCACAGAGGACGGCGCGGAATTTACGAACTCAGCTAAAAACAGAAGAAAAAATTTAACCACGGAGTTTCACGGAGGAAGGATGATTTTCGTAAAACGCGTTCCTCCGTGGTTTAAAATTCTTTACCCCTTACTGTTTTATATAAGACAATCTATAAGAAGAGGAAAAATAGCCGGTGCGTTCATATCGTTGCGCTATCGTTGTAAGTACAGCGTCTCCTTGGACTACCGTCCCGGTAGGGTAGCGGGGATTAGCGTCAATAGAAAAAGCATTCCAACGATATAACGAATATAGATCGTCCGGATTCTCGGTCTTAAAATCAACCATCCCGTAATTGTGGATTACTCCTGTATATGATGACGATATGTTTAAATCCTTATCCGGAGTAAATCCGCCTGTTATGGTATATGTCCCCCTTATTGTCGTTGTTACACCTGAATCCGATACATGTACGAGGACAAAAGTGCCGTTGTTAAAAGTCCACGTTTGGTTTCTTTCCATGCCTTCCGTACCTTTCCATGTCCCGTTTAAGATACCGATAATGGGCTGAACCGTAACATCAAAGGTTGCGGTTTTGCCGTTATAGGTAAGGGTAAGGGTCTGCCTTCCGGTGGTTTGCGTGTTAAAGCCTGAAATATTATTATCGCGTATGCTCGTGACGTCCGTATCGGGCAGCCCGGGATACACGGCAACTACCTTGAGGCCTGTCAGATCAATGGACTCACCTTGGTAATAGGTAGTTTTTGTCGGGTTGCTTGTTATCCTGATGCTTTGCATTTCAACGACATTCACGTTGAAGGAGGTTTGCTGTCCATTCCACGCGACAGTAATAGTCTGATTGCCTGCCCTGTTTGGATCGTAGCCGGTAATCTGACATTCAGAGTTGGTGATTTTTGAACTGCCCATCTGATCCCAAGTGCCCTGTATATCAAGTCCGGTCAATGCGCTGCCGGAGCCAATTCTAACGGTCTCCGGCGGGGAAACGACCGTTATTCCGGTCAACGCCATTACTTCTGTCTCGAAGCTGGCTGTGAAACCCCCTGATACCCTTACATTCACTGTCTGACGCCCCGCCCTGCTGTTGTCAAAAGTGATGTCGTTTCTGCCTACAGAATACCGCTTGCGGCTGTCGTCTTTGTAAAAGGCGTAGACTGTAATGTCATTGGGGTCGATAGTCCCATACTGGCGTACTTGCCGTGGGCCTGTTACAGAATCGTTGTCTACACCGACAACCGTCATGGACGCGCACCCTGCCAGAACTATCCCGATAGTGATTGCAACAATTAGTGCAAGTCCGATTACTGGTATCTTCAATACCTTGCGTGTGTTTTTCATAAAAACCTCTTTTTACGCCGCTTTTAACGGCGATTTTAATCGAAGCCTCGCAACGCGAGACAAAAACTCCTTCCTTTATAGTTTTGGCTCATTACGGAGCGTGAGATTTAGCCCCCGCAAAGGAACATGCTTTTTCCAGAATTTCCACCAAATAATGGGACAAAAACACATTACACTTGCCGTCTCGTTTACGATACTAAACATTAGGTTTATTGTCAATAACTGGCAAACGTATATCATTGCTTTATCGATTAGTGGCATGGTTTTATGGGAAAAATAAGACAAATTTTAGCGGACAATATGAGAAAATACCGCCAAAAACAGGGTTTTTCGCAGGTAAAACTGGCTGAAAAAGCCGATGTTACTGCTCAATATATCGCTATGATTGAAATGTGCAGTAAATTTCCCAAACCTGAAATGTTGGAACGCCTTGCAAAATCATTGGAAGTTGAACCCCATGAACTTTTTACCGTAGCCCCGACCCCCCAAGACGAATTGGAAAAGATAAGGCAAGATATTAGACAGGATATTAGACAAGAATTTAAACAGGAAATTATTAGCGAAGTTGTAAGGACTATAAAACAAACATTATCTGATGATTGAAAAAGTTAAATAAAAATACCTACCGCGTTGGCTTAACGCATTTCTTAAACCCCTCCGTGAAACTCCGTGAACTCCGTGGTTAATCTTCTTCATTTTTCTCTCTGTGCCACTGTGTCTCTGTGAGAGATTTTCTTTACCGTAAAAAGAAACTGAACAGGGACTGGAATGTGCCTATCATGAAGCCGAGTATTCCGCCGAAGATGTCGATCCATTTGAATTGATCCGACATCACGTCAAGGATGATGCGCTCTACACGTAACATGTCAAGGGAATCGATTCTGTCGGAGACAAGGGCTTTTACGTTTACGGAAGCGAGTATGCTTTCAATCTGACCGTCGGCGGCGGACATCAGTTTGTCAAAGATAAAATCATCCAGCTTTTTTTTATCGGCTTCGCTGATGTTCAGTAACGCGCCGATTTTTTGGCCCTGCGCGTCGGTCACGCGGTTAAATGATGAAGTAACGGCTCCCGTTAATGTTTTTTTTATCCTGTCGTCGTTCAGCATCTCCCGCGCATTGGAGATAAGATCGTCAATGATCTCAGACATTCTCTGTTCGAGGGTAAGGTCGTACTGACCGGCGGACAGAAAAAAACGCTGAAAAACATTCAGTTTCAGGAACACGTTGCGAAGAAAAATACGCCCCTTCGATTCAAGCTCGCGGCGGATTTCATCACGGCGCAGGAAATCTACAATAACCGGGGCAAAAGAAGGGTACAGTTTTTCCACGGCGGAAGAAATTTTTTCAGGCGGAAGAAATTCACCGCCTGCAAGCAATTCACCGGGCGTTTTGTCATAAATTTTTTCCGTAAAAAGCGAAAGTGCCTCTTTGATCTTTTCACGGACATCGTTACGTGAAAGGCGTTCCCTTACGATTTCGGGCGTTATAAGTTCGCGTTCCACCATCGCGCCGATACTCTGCGCAAGCCTGTGGCGTTGTCTCGGCAAAATGCCCGGCGTGAACGGGAGCCTTATCCCAAGGACGCGGATTTCACGGAGCGGGCGGAAGAGCATCCTTATCGCTACAACATTTGTAACAAAGCCGATAATCGCGCCGGCGAGCGGCGGAACCAGGAAAAGAAGCATTGTATTCATCTGATCATGGACTCCGCGGCTGTCCTTGCCTGACTTTCGTTATCATAAATATCCATAACATCTTCCTTTAGCCAGCCTTGATCATCTTCTTCTATCAACACCCACGATACAAAACCGGAGGACGTTCTTACTGTCTGCCTCCTGAGTATCCGCACAAGGGAACCGCGCCTCAGGTAGCCCATAGAACGGCTGTCTTCCGCCGGATCAAGGGTAACATGGGTAAAAGAGTCCTTTATAACTCCAAAGCCGATATATTCCCTTGAAAGGGGGGAAGTTACAGGCGGAATTACGGGGCTCTCTTCCCTATTCGCCGTGCAAGCGTACAGAGCCGATATACAGAGCAGTAAAAACAATTGCCCAGGGGCGGTCTTTAGTGTTATACTCATACCAATGAAAAATATAGCCGTTTTCACGGTTTTAGTCATCATTACCGGCGCTTTTACGGCAAACAATTCGGCGTTTTGCCAGGAACCGGAAAAAGAAAGAAATTACAGTTTTTCATTCGGGACTCAATTCGGTTTTGTTCACGGACAGTCCCTTGAGATTCTCTACCCTGTAGACACGAAGGGCGAACTATTAAGCGAACTGATATGGGACATGAAGAGCGTCTTTTACTACGGCATAAGGCTTGATTTTTCCCGCACAAACCTGATGAGCGCCCCCGGATTTTTCGCGTCGGTTTCTTTTAAAAGCGGAGTGCCGGGCGATACGGGCATTATGGAAGATCGCGACTGGCAGTCCGTGGAAAACGGCAGTCTCACCAATTTTTCCAGCCACACCAATAAAACCCGTGATTTTTACTGGCTGGATTTAGCCCTCGGAGCTACTATCCCCATAGAATCGTATCTATACATAAAGCCGTTCATCAGCGGATCGTGGATGCATTTTTCCTTTACGGGAAGGGACGGCAGGGCGGAATACGCAAGGAAAAACACATCAAATACATTTTTCCCCATTGATGATAATCCTGTTATCTACTCTTTTGACGGGAAGGACGTAATAAACTACAAGCAGGACTGGTTTCTGATTGCCGCGGGTTTTTCCGTAGGCACAAAGATTCTATCCCCTTTTTCTTTTGACCTTTCATTTCAGATAAGCCCCTTTACCTATTGCGCGGCAAAGGACGAGCATCTGTTAAGAGACGACCTTAAAGAACAGGGCGTGGACGCTTTCCTGGATTATACCGGATGGGGTCTTTTTCTTGAACCGGCGGGAGTTTTTTCATTTTCTGTTGAACGGATCGAACTTTCGCTTGAGCTGGCCTGGCGGTACATCGGAAGAACAAAGGGAGGAACATACATGAGGAACATACACGAAGGTTATTACCTTGCGGCTAACAAAGCAGGAGCCGGGCTTTCATTTTTCAGCGCGAATTTCCTTATCAGGATACGAATTTAAAGGAACAATGCCTTTGGAAACAGAAAATGAACAATCGCCACTACAATCAAGCCAAGCCCGACGGATTTTCTGAAACGCAGAAGGCTTAGGCCGAGGCGGTCCAATGTTCCCGTGGTTTCAGTTACGGCTGTTGATGAGGTTTCCTGGCGGTAAATGCCGAAGATAAGCAATAACCCTGAGGTAATGCCGGCGGCAACCGGCAGAAGATCGCCCAGGATTGGGATTCCATCCATAGTTGGAGAAAGGAGCTTCAAAATGCCGGTAACAGTGCTGATGATTCCCAAGACCAGGTGAAAAACCGGGTTGTTTAAAAACCGCGAGTTTTTTTCAAAAGATACGTCCTCATCGCCGGCAAAAAGAATATACCCGCTTAAACCATTACAAATAATGGACAAAAAATACAACTGTATCATACAAAAAAAATAACAGAAAAAACAACTTTAGTCAATGGATTCATTCGAAAGTCTGGTTGGCGCTCTGCTCTGCGGAGGCTCATTCGGGTTTAAATTTGGCGTTAATTTTGCTTTTTTCGGTCTGTAGTACAATCAACAGTTCGGGGGAATCAAAGGGGACAACAAAACGGTATTCTTCGACCCCATCAAGGCTGAAAAAGACACGGTGGTAAAAGACGGGGAAATCCTCGCCGTCTGTAACTACGGGGGAGACAGCGATGTCTACCGCGCCGGTATACGCGCTTGACTCGTTTTTTCCCGTGGTTTTCTTCACCGTTACAATAGCCATATTTTCATANTTTGCGCCCTCAATTTCAATTTTGTTTCCGTCCAGCGAATATGAACTGTCAAAATAGCCCATAAGCGACAGGACATATATAAAGGCGTACAAAATTACTATTGTGAAGAAAAGCATAGCCCTGGGCTTATCCGCAACCAGCGGGGCGAACAGNTTNAANCGGCCAAAACGGCTCTGTTTTTTTTTGGTGTACAGGTCTCTTACGATCTGGGGCGCTTTTGCAAGCCTTCGTTCGCGGTTGTAGTAAAAGACAAGATTTTGCTCATCGTAAGCGTCTACCTTGTCGGGCTTACTCAGTTTATATTTGGCGTTCGGCCTTTTCGGCTTGTTTTCATCGCCTGTATTTGTATTATCTGTATTTTCTGTATTTTCCGTATCCGTCATGGAGCCTCCCCTATGAACCTGTCTGTCCGCCACCAGACCAGCTTTACGTTAAAGCCGTCCGCCAGCATCGCGCACAAAATCCCGTTCATCGAAAGCTGAAAATCATTGTACCTTAGCTCATCGCTTGAAAAGCTGATTAAGCCTCGGCGGTGCTGGTGCGAAACGGTATCCGCAAAGAAAAATGAATAGCCGGTATCAACGGGGAAGTAGAGGAANGCCCTCCCCCCGTGCATAACGCCCAGNAGGGAATAAAACACCTTTATGCTTGGGGAACGGCTGTTTTCGGACAATTCAAAGAGGGGGACTTCCAGAGAACCGATGTAGGAGCCGTCTTCGACATCAAGCGTCCAGATAACGGAACTTACAGGCTCAAAGCCGGTACGGGTATTTGTAGACTGATCGAATGTGTCTCGGCTGTAATCAACCTTGATGTAAAGCTGTCTTGAGTCGGGAGCGGCGGCGATACAATCCACTATTGACAAGGCTTCAGGCCAGTCGGGNAGAACNGGAATTGCCCCNGAGTCGATTTTNATCAAATAGAGGAGCATCCCGGATGAACTGTACCAGTAGATATTCCAGCTTTCGGAAAGCCGGCAGATAACCGCAAGCTCGTCCCCGATTGACGAGGAGAGCCCCACCATTCTTGGAAACGGGCTTCCCCCAATTCCCTCCCTGCCGATATAGTCGATAAAACGCCCGTTCTGATCAAAGTGAAGGATAATCCCGTCCAGAAGAGCCCTGTTTTCAGAATCAAAACGATGCGACTCCTGCGGGAGCCTGTCTTCCACAAAAATATGCTTGCGGGAATCAACCGTGATCCACCCGGGAGCTTCCAGCGGGTATGTGTTAGCCCACCGCGTCGCCTGCTCGTCCTCTGAAATATTCGTCTTTAAATTGATCGGCGGGGGGTTGGTTTCTTCGTTGTAGATCATGACAAGCAAGTCGCCGTATGAATTGTAGCGGACAATCTTCCCGCTGTTGCCGTCGGCAATGTAGAAAAGACCGTCCCTCATCGCGAAACCCGTGCGNCTTATTCCCCTGTCGCCGTCAAGCCGGTACAGGGCAATTTGATCTTCCATAGGCCCGATTTCCAGCGAAAAGAGGTCNTCCCTCTCCACGGANCCTACCTGATTTTTGTTACACGCGCCTGAAAAAACAAACGCCAAGACGAGAACAGCAACTGTAAAAAAGCGGGAAAAATATTTCATCCTCTTTTAAAATTCACTTTTTTTGGGCGTTTGTCAACACGGGCAAGGGCAGAAACAACTCTATTGTTACACAGCGAAAAACAGAATATACTGATTACTCATGGACAAGGTAATTTTACAGGCGGATGAGCTCGACGGGTTTTTAACCGCCGATGACAAGGGCAGCCTCTCGGCGCTTGACGCGCTTTACGGCAGGGCGCTGGAAATTTTCGCCGAGTTTGAGGCGGGGAAGCAGGACAACGAAGGGAAACTCATCGAGTTGTACAACGAAATGGGGAGCTTTATGTACGAAATCTGCGG
>JGI24698J34947_10000406_pt1 | contig 19632 bp, 22 predicted proteins | sample TergutMp193P3_FD_34947 | JGI IMG/M metagenome (IMG submission 34947) | reverse complement strand
CCCCCCCCGTTTCTAATTTAGTAAGTCAATCCGGTATTTCATCCATACTTTTGCTCATTTCAGGTAGGCCTAAGGCCCAAGCTGGCGCTATTAACGCGTCATTACAGTTAAAATTTGATAAATTCATTGACGCTCACCGTATAAATGGACGGGATATAAATTTGCCGTATGCGGTCCAAAAACAGATGCCGCAATTCTGTAAAGTTTTGGATGCTGCATAGCGCAAGAGGTTTTTAAATATTTTTTTGGAGGATGTGATGAGAAGATTATTTTTTGGATTTTCCGGCATGGTAATAATTTTACTGACGGTTTCCTGCGGCATTACTTCAACTAATATATTTGATGAAGGAGTTCCTTTGGAACAATCGGCAGTATTGAAAATAGACAATGATATTACTGTAAATATATATAATGGTATAGATGTTAAGCTGGAATTTCCTAATATTGGTCATGGTATTGCTTATGGTTATACAGGCTTTACTATTCCGGCCGGCAGGGCAACGCTTGTAATGGACTTATATCACATTTCTGGTGGTTACATACAAACAGTTTATCGCGCCAGTAATATCCCATTATCTTATGATTTTGAAGCTGGGGAGACATACCGGATTATTTTTGAATTTACCGATGCTGATATGAGAATGACAGGACCCAGAAGAAATATCCCGTCTATTGTTCTCGTTAAAGAATCAGATTTGAAAACGTCCTTATTAATGATTCAGCTCCGGCGACAGGAAAGGACAATGACTGTTTTGGAGTAAATAAATCCGGTTAAAGGAGATTTGAACAACTCTTTTATAAAAGAGCATTTTTACAGGGCTGACTTTGAAAAAGCCAAAGCCCGGACAGGTTAAATAATGGAGGCAAGGAGAAAAAATGAAAAAAACAATATTCCAAACCGCTTTATTATTAGGCACTGCTGTATTACTCTCATCCTGCTTAAGTATATTTTTCGATTCCAATCCGCGTGTACCTAAAACCTTTAAAATGACTGCCGATATAAATAAATCGGTCTCTCAGAGCGCGACGGTAACGTTTATCGACAATTTAAATAGTGGATACTTCAAATTAAAAAAATGGAATGGTCAGGATATATCGTTTAGGTTGTATGGTTTTAAATTCGACGAAAGGTACGAAAGCAGGTATAATACAGGAAATGATAAAGCCATACTTGTTGTTCCTGCCGGGGATAATAGTTTTTTATTTGAAATAAGATTTAAATATAATAACACTATTTTGAGTAACTCTAGTGTTGAACTACGATATTTTTTTGAAGCGGAGAAAGAATATCATGTTAAAGGGAGAATTGAAAGACCGGGTACGCTATTAAACGCAGTATTGACAAAGGCAGAAGATTCCTTAGAAAATTATGATTTATTTGTTGGAATTTATGAAGTTTCAGGCGGTTCTGAAACGCTGTTACGAGAATGGAATCTTTATCGTGCAGAGCGTTAAAACGGCGTCATTCGTTACCGCTGCCTTGTTGTCTGGCGTACCTGGCTTTCGTTAAAGCCTTCAACGGACTTTACAAGCGCAAGCCAGTAATTGGCTTCCCTTTCGGAAGTATACGGGCCCAGCCGTACGCGGTACAAGTTTTGTCCCCCTACTATGCGGGTTTCTATTATCGAAGTTAGGCCTTTGGAAGCGAGAATCTCTTTCACGTCTTCGGCCCTGACCAGGGAGCTGTATGCACCGGCCTGTATCCAAAAGTCGTTTATTGTCCTGGAAGGCGCTGCCGTGCTTGAAGCGGCGGCAGGCGCGGGTCTTGCCGGCGCGGCGGATGGTCTTGCTGAGGGAGCCGCCGGTCTTGCCGCAGGTGCGGGTGCGGATACGGGGGCAGGCGCGGCTGCCGTTGCCGGCGTTGCCGGCGCGGACGGAACTGCTATTGCCGCCGGAGGAGTTTCGGTATTATCGGGAACCCCGGCTGTGGAGAGCTTGGGAATTTGAATTGTCAGGCTGTCTCCATTGTTGCTGTCAACAGCGGCTGTATCGGGAGTTTTATCGTCTTTATCGATGTTTGCTTCCCTGGAATTGCTGAATACAGGCTGAGGAGGCACGCCGCCTGCGATCTCCGCGGCAGGCCGCGATCTTCCCTGGGAATAGGGAGTTGATGAAGAAAACGCGGTTTCATCCGTTTGTATCTTGGACGTTAGAATTATTATCGCTACGGTGATTGTTACAAGTAAAAAAACACCGACCGATACGGCAACCAACAGTAATTTCTTTTGTTCTTTTTCCATATTTAACTAATCCCCTCTAAAAACTTGTCGATCCGGCGTCTCAAATTTGAGAGCCCCGGGTTCTCTACTATATAAATTTCGGCGTTTATTGATAAATATTGAGCGTTGAAATCCTTTTGACTGGCAAAGCGCCTTAAAATTTCCCGCCAGGGGAGCTTGTCGCGCCGCCGCGCCCTCAAAAGCCGCGTTAAAAAGGGGGCCCTAACCAGAATTATGCGATCAATCCGGTTAAAAGCGGACGATTTGTGCAAAAGCGCGGCGTTTATCACGCATGGCCCGTTTTGGGCCGCTATCCATTCATCGGTAAGGCGGTTTGCCAATGGGTGGACAATGTTCTCAAGCGCGGCAAGTTTTTCGGGATTTCCAAATACGCGCTGCCCTAAAAGCCGTCTGTCCAGAGAGCCGTCGTCCCTTTGCAGGCCGGAGCCGAACATGGCGAAAATCGTCTCCTTTTCAGCCTCAAGTGCCTGATAGCCCAATTTATCCACGTCAATGACGGGCAGTCCCCGCGCTTCAAGCAGGCAGGCGACATGATTCTTTCCGCTGCAATAGGTTCCTGTAAGACCGATCAACATATTTATTTTTCGGCAGAAACGGCGTGACGGTTAATGCGGCCAAATTTTGCACAAGACATTCCAAAGGTTTTTATGATATAATATTGCGAAGATATCATGAAAAAGCGCGTGATTTTCACTATCGTACTGGCTGTCATCGGAGCCTCCTCATTTTTTTTCGGCGTTAAAGCATTTAGCTTGGTAAATTCAGGAAAAAACCGGGAGGACGTACAGGATTCGCAAAATGTAAAACCAAGAGGGGCGGTTGCTGCATTTCTTATACCGGACATAGAAAGAGAGAGAGGCATACAAAAAAAACTTACCGAAAAATCAAAGCAGGTTTTGGGAGTCTGGGCAACTTTAAAAGTAATAAACGGAGTTATCAATGTATTGCAGTCCGCTCAGATTGGGGGCAGTTTCTTTGTCGAAGCGTCCGTTAATCCTCTGGAATTCCTTGCTCCGATTGACAATGTTCTGGACAGAATTTCCAATATGCTTTTATGGGCGTTAGGTGCAATACTATTTGAAAAAATATTACTGGCAATTTCGGGATATGTTGTTTTCCTGATTATTATTCCTGTTTGCGCACTGATAACTATAGCTACAATATGGACGAGCAAGGACAAAACCAAATTGCGCAAGACAGTTATAGTGTCCGCCCTGGTCAGTTTGATAGTGTCGTTTGCAATACCGATTTCTTTTCAGCTTTCAGCCATTATGGAAACTAAAATATTAACCAATAATGTCGGTTATGTTCTTTCTTTAATAAATGAAAAAGGAGATGCCGCTGAAACAATGGAAAGAGAAGTGACGGGGCTTAGAAGAGTTGGAAGCTCAATTATTAATTATATGTCAAACGCAAAAAATCTGGGCAACGCCTTGATAGAAGATATAATAAATTATTTTATATTGTTTATTTTTACCAGCATTGTTATTCCTATTTTAACAATTTTGGGACTTTATTGGATTACAAAATATTTAGCGAAAATAATATTGGGAAATTGAGTAGAGTTTTTTTGAAACTTCAGTTTCTGAACAACAGGGAGGACGATATGAACCGTGTTTTTTTAGTTTTCAATTTATTCTTTTTTTCGGCTGTATTGTTTGCCCAGCAAAGTCCAGGTCTTAGAGTTGTCGGCAGGATTCCAGCCGCCGGAGAAAACGGGGTATATCAAATACAGGTGGGAGCTTTCAAAATTGTTCAAAATGCCGAAAGGGTTTTTGAAAGGCTTAACAGCGCGTCCTTTAATCCGACTTATGAAAGATATCTGGATTTTACCCGTGTAGTTATCAATGGAGTTTCCGCAAGTGATATGCAGCTTTATCTTCAAAGAATACAAAGCGCCGGTTTTTACGAAGTAATCGTCAGGGTAGATAACGGATGCCGGACAGCCGCGCGGATGCCGGAAACGCCTGTTAGTACGACGGCAGTGCCTTCTCCAGCGTTATCTGAAATCGGCCACCGTACTATAAGAGCCGGCGATACTGTAAATCTGGCGGATATGGCAGGAAACAGAAATTTTTCGTCATGGACAAGCAGCACGCCTTCGGTTGCCGTTGTAAATTCAAACGGCAGCGTAACAGGGCGGAGTATCGGCAGCGCGTTCATTAAAATAAACGACAGCGAGTACATTTCCGTAGCGGTTGTTCCCCGCGAAAGCTATTATGTCGTTCCTGAATCTCAGGTGTCGTTGTTGCCGCAGGAGAGAAATCCGGGAGAACCTTCAATTTCTAATATGACCGAGTACAGGACTGAACCAACATTCCGCCTGTCGTACAGATTTAGCAACAAGGGTGAAAACAGAGGAGCCAGCGGAGGAAACGGCGGGATAGATATTATTGCCAGAGGCTTGAATTATCAATGGCTATGGACAACTTTTTTTCAGGGGGGATGGTTTTACGATTTAAACGGCGTAAAGCGCGAAATGATAAACGGCTTTCAGAAAGACGCAAATAACGGAGTTGAATTAACGATAAGGCCGGAATTTGTTTATGACAACGGAGTTCCGTATTTGCAGCTAACTCACAGGTTGTTTAACCCAAATAATTTTCCAGTTTCGGGACAAAAATTCGGCGCGTCTGCGGATGTGATGATATATCAAAATGATAATGCCTCTCTTTTACATACTCCCTATGGCGCTCATATGACAGATTCTGCGGATAATCCGTCTCTTGAACTTATGTTTGTTTGTGAAGCGGGAAACGGCATAACTCCCGTTGATACATTGTGGCTTGGAACTTATGACGACGGAGGACATCTTGATTACATTTATTCCAACAGCCGAAGCGATGTTCACGGTCAGGACAGCGCGATAGGTTTTTCTTATCAAAATATTGAGCTTGCTTCAGGAGAGGCAAAAGAATTTGTTGTCAGATTCACACTTGCGAGAAATGAGGATTGACGCGGAATTATGGATTTGCAAAGCATTTTATACGTTCTTCCCGGCGTACTTTTGGGACTGACTGTTCATGAGTGCTGCCACGCGCTGTGCGCCTGGAAGTTAGGCGACAACACTGCCCGCGAACAGGGAAGAATCACGCTGAATCCGTTTAAGCACATCGATCTTATCGGACTTCTATTTATTGTCTTTGCAGGTTTCGGCTGGGCAAAACCTGTGCAGTTTGCTCCCGAAAACCTGCGTAATTTACGCAGGGACAAGGCTTTGATCGCGGCGGCAGGCCCCCTCTCCAATCTGGTTCTGGGATTAATATTGATCTTCATTGTAAAGGCGATGATCCCTTTTTTAGACGGCTTCAATTCTTTTACAATAAATCTTTTGAATGTTTTGTATTATGCGGCATCTATAAACTTTGGCCTTTTTATTTTCAACTTGCTTCCCATTCCGCCGCTGGACGGCAGTCATATTGTTTTTTCAGGCCTCAACATTGATATTGAAACCGAAGAAAAGATTAGGAAAATCGGCCTGCCTATTTTATTTTTAATTTTGATTATTCAAAATAGTACTAATGTTACCATTATCCCGATAGGGAACATGGTGCGGGCTATTATTGGGTTTTTTCTGAAATAAACCTGGTTCCGAATGTTATTCCCCGCCCAAAAACTTCTGTACAGCCGCATGAGAAAATCCTTCGCTTTTCAGCAGATATTTCAGCGGTCTGGCAGCGCTTCCCCCTCTTCCGCCTGACTTTTTCGCGTATTTTTTTACATAACGCGCAAGCAAGGCTGTTTCCGCGTCTTCGTCTAACACAGTTTGAAGCGCGTCTTCGGCTTCGCCGCGGTCAATGCCGCGGGCGCACAGCGCGGAGAGAAGCCGCCGCGGACTGCGGGCGCGGCGCAGACGGGACTCAAGCCAAAGACGGGCAAAACGGCTGTCGTCCAAAAGGCGCAGTTCTGAAAGCCGTGAAATTACCGCGTTAACGCAAGCCTCGTTATGACCGCGCTTTTCAAGTTTGCGGGCAAGGCTGAAAGCGCATTGTTCGGCTCTGGCGATAAGGCGCAGGGCGGCTTTTTCCGCCCTTAAGCACGCCGACGCGCAGCGGAAAGCCGCTTCCTCGGCGGCGGTTATTTCCTTTCCCTGCGCGGTTCCGGGTTCGGCGAGGCGGGCATCGAATAATTCAGGCGGCAAATAACAGTTTCTGAATGAAAACAAAGAGCCGTCGGAAAGCTCTATTCGGTAAAGCTCCCCGGCGGCTTCTGATTTGAGTGAAAGTATGGTCACAAGACCGTAAATTAACGTTTGGAGAACTGGAAGCGCCGTCTTGCGCCGGGGCGTCCGTATTTCTTCCGTTCTACCATGCGCGGGTCGCGGGTAAGGTAGCCGTTGCTGCGCAGGCTGGCGTAATTGGTATGATCCACCTGGCAAAGCGCCCGCGCAAGCCCGTGGCGGCAGGCTCCGGCTTGTCCGTTGCTGCCCCCTCCGTAAACATTGATCAAAACATCGTACTTGTTTTCGCTGGCGGTTACCATAAGGGGTTGGCGGACCATCTGCACGTGTTCTCCCAAAGGGAAATACACTGCGGCATCTTTACCGTTTACGGTGATCTTGCCGTTTCCGTCGCGGACATACACGCGCGCCACGGAAGTTTTCCTTCTGCCGGTTCCTATTCCAAGATTCTTTATCATAAGCTTCCTCTATGTTCTCCTATGCCTCAATGGGTTCCGGTTTTTGACTGCCGTGCGGATGCTCGGTTCCGGCATAAATTTTGGCGTTTTTTGCCAATTTTCTGCCGAGAGGGCCTTTTGGGAGCATTCCCTTTATGGCGGTTTCCAGCGGCATTGTCGGATGCCGGGCAATTACTTTTTCGTAGTTATGGGCTTTTAAGCCGCCGGGATAGCCCGAATGATGGTAATACATCTTCTGTTCGGCTTTTCTTCCGGTTACCACGATTTTATCCGCGTTTATAACCACAACAAAATCCCCAACTTCCTGGTGGGGGACAAAAATTGCCTTGTTTTTACCCCGGACTATGGACGCGACTTTGGCCGCCACCCTGCCCAAGACCTTCCCCTCGGCGTCAATAACGTACCATTTCCGTTCAACCGAAGCGGGTTTTACAAATACTGTTCTCATATCAATAATCCTTCAAAAAATTTCAATCACAACGGAAGTTTAAGCCTACTAAAAATCATGGGTTGTGTCAAGCGCATGATCGGGGACAGAGCTGATATTTTCAAGATTATCATTATTTCGGTCAAGCGCGGCGCAGGTGCGCGCCATTATAAGGTAAATAATTTTTTGGAGGCTGATATGAAAAAACTTTGGTTTTTGGCTGTTGTTCTGGTTTTGGCCGGATGTGCCGGGCGCGGCGGGGATACTGTTTCTGAAACCGCAGGACTTACCATAATGACATGGAATGTTCACAACCTGTTTGACGGGGAGGATAACGGGGATGAATACGGTGAATTCCTTCAATCGGCGGGTTGGTCAAAAGAAAAATACATGGGCCGGATAAATTCCATAACCGCCGCGATTGGCAAAATTGAACCCGGACCGGATATTATTGTGTTTCAGGAAATTGAATCCCTTAATGTTCTTGAAGACCTTGCCATTTCAATGGCCAGGGGCTATTCATGGGGTCATTTTGCCAATAATCCTGGCTCGGCAATAGGGCTGGGCATTTTAAGCCGTCTTCCAATGCCGGAGGCTGCCGCTCATTCCATTACTATAGGCGGCGAAACTTCGCCACGCCCTGTGCTTGAGGCAAGGGTTCAAACGGAATACGGCGAATTCGTTGTTTTTGCCTGTCACTGGAAATCGAAAATTGGCGGCGATGACGTTACGGAAAGGGTCCGCAGGGCCTGCGCCAGAGTTATTTTACGCCGGATTCGGGAGCTTTGGAATGATGAGCCTGGGCTTGGCGTTATTGTAGCGGGCGATTTAAACGAAAACCACGATGAATTTTTCAGGCGGAACGGCGGTTCTATCTGCGCTTTGCTTCCCGATGATCCCTATTGCGCGCGGCTGGCGGGATTTACAGGCGCGGACAGCGGGAGAAATTCCGGCTTACAGAAAGATTTTATCGTTGTCAGCGGCAATAAGCCCCCGTCGCCTGCTCATTTCCCGGATGAAGTTCTCGCTCTTTTTTCGCCGTGGATGGACGGGATTGAGAACGGCTCTTATTTTTATAAAAACAACTGGGAAACCATCGATCACTTTTTAATTTCCGGCCAATTTTTTGACAATTCAGGCTGGGAATATGAAACGGCGTTTACCGCGAATTTTGAGCCTTTTACGGGCGGCAGCGGCACGCCTGTTTCATATAACCTGCGGACCGGCTCGGGGTTGAGCGATCATTTGCCGTTATTATTGAGGCTGAAAATTTCGGTTAACGGGGACGAAGCTATTTCTTTACGGCAGCGGTAGTTTTCGCGTCAAGCGTGTTAAGAATTGCCTGTAGCCTGTCTTTTTCAATTAAATCAATAAGACGCGCTTCCGTGTACCTTTTTGCTTCTTCTGTAAAATTTCCTACAGTAATGCAAATGCCCTTTCCGGCTTTTATTTCTTTCAGGTGCGAATGGAAGTCTCTTACGATTAGTTCCCCTATCGACCCCTGGGTTCTGATAAAGCGGAACATGATCACGTCAGACCACTTCGGCGTGTCAACTTCGGCGGTAATATCGGCCCATTCGTTTTTGTTAACGGAAATGTTTGTAATTTTTACTTTGGCTTTTTGGAAATATGTCATTACGATTTTGCGGCAAAGGGCGACAAAATCCGCCGAAGGGGACATCAGGAATATCTGTAAATTGCGGTTGGCATTAAGTTCGATATATTTGTTTAACAGTACCTGAACATCCTTATATGAAGGATTTTCAGAATGTATCTGTTTGAGATACGGTATAGCTTTTCCGATTTCGTTCAGCTTTATGTATGTGGTGGCGAGTTTGTAGCGCAGTTCCGCCAGAATATCGGCCTTTATATTCTGATGCCTAAGCCCGATTTCAAAATCCTGAATTGCGGCCTCATACTGCCTTGTATCAATGTGAATTGTTCCCGCTATGAGGCATGAATTGGGTCCCATTACCGGGTCAGCCCGCAGATGATTGAAGATACGCAGGGCCTGCTCGATCTGGTTTGCCTCTTGGTAACATTCGGCCAGCGTATAAAGCGATTCTTTGTCGTCCGGCGCAAGGTCTATAGCCTTGCGGATAAATGACATCGCTTCTTTGGGTTTTTTCATCCTGAAAAGAGAATGCCCCAAATAGCGGAGAACTGCCGGATTGTCAGGGTCTTGGGTACGGGCCTGCTGGAGGAGATGAACCGCCTTCTCGTAATTTTTTCTTTCAAACTCCAGCGCCCCAAGCTCATAATTCACCTCAAAATTATCCTGCCTGAAGGTTCTTGCCATTGAAAAGCCCTTGTAGGCTTGATCAAGCAAATTGAGCTTACGCGCCGAGAGGCCGTACCGCAGAAAAACCTCAAAATTATCAATTCCCTGGGCTTGATTGGTTGTTGGATTTTCCACCAATATCTCGTAGGTTTTCATGGCTTTATCCCAGTTTTGATCGTCAAAGTACGCGCTGGCCATTGCGTAAAGTGCCTGCGGATCGTTTGGGTTCTGGGCAAGCCGTTTTGTGGCTTCTCTAAGAGCCGCATCCTTATCTCTGGCCAGTTTTTTCCCGCCTAATGAACCACCGCGAGCGTGACCCATAAACAGGAAAATTATAGACGCAGCTAAGACAAGGGCAATTATCCCAATAAATACGGCGGACATATCTACTATTATCGGTTATTTTAGCTTTTTTTTATACTGGTTTTGCCGATAATTATAACAATATTGAAAAAAAACAGGCATAAATGACGCTAAACTTTGCCTGTTTTCGCGGTCGGGGCGAGAATTTCTCCCCTTCGATCCTACTTGACAAAAGACATATTACACGCCTAAAGTTATAGAAGGCTGTTGAATTTTAAACGAGGAGCTGATCCAATGGCATCAAATATCGGCATTAAGATCGCCAACGGAGAATTCTACCCCATAATGGAGGAGAATTCTTTAATCAGGAAAAGACTGATTCTTACCACTGTTCATGATAACCAGCCGAGCGTTCAAATAGATCTCTATAGAAGCACCGTAAACGTTATGGCTGACGCTCAGTATATAGGTACTCTGGTTGTTGAAAATATCAAACCAAAGCCAAAGGGCGAACCTTCTATTGAGATGGTGATTTCTTCCAACAGCAGAGGCGAAATAATTGCCGATGCCATAGACCTTGATACAGGTTCCGGCGGCGAACATTATGTGCTGACCGTCTCATTGAGGTCGCTTGATGAAACCGCGCGCGACATGGAAATCCCGGACTTTGAACTGGAAGCCAACGAGGAGCCGCCGTCGAGTCTATACAACAACGCCAAAAAGCGGCGGCAAAAAAAATCCGGTTCAAAAGCGTGGATCGCTATTCTGCTTATTTTGCTTCTTTTGGGCCTTCTCGCCGCGTGGCTGTTCATGAAGGGAGGGCTGGATATCGTAAACTCCAAATTAAGCGGAATAATTCCAGGGAAGACCGCCAGGCAGGAATCTCCTGTCAAACAGGAATCTCCTCCGCGTCAGGAAACGCAGGCTGAACCGGCGGGGCAGCAGGAAACCGCAAGGCAGCCTGAGCGGGTTCAGCAGCCGGTTGAACCGCCGCCTGTAATTCAGGCTCCCGCCTCGCCGCCTCCGCAAAGGCAGCAGCAGGCCGCGAACAGGCGTCCTCCTCCGCCGGTTGCGTCTTACAATGTTCCCGCGACCATTCCGAGGGAAGGCGTTAATTACAGGATTCGCTGGGGCGATACGTTATGGGATATTGCCGACGCGTTTTACCGCAACCCGTGGCTTTATCCGAGAATTGCCAGGCATAACAATATCAGTAACCCGAACTTGATTATTTCGGGAAGAACGATTCGTGTTCCGCCGAAGAATTAAAACGCCTGTGGAATTGCGCGGCTTACGGAGCCTTCTTTTTCTTTTTTTCACGTTTTCCCTGTGCGTAAGCGCATGCGCTATGCCGCAGGCTGAAAATGAATTCTACCGAGGACTGTTAGTTTATCCATCAGCTGCCAGAGTCCCTGAAAAAATCAGGCTGTTTGAAAAAGCGCTTACAAGTTCCAATATTTATATCAGGCAGGCCGCGGCTGAAGAACTTGCCATTTTAGTAACAGAGGGAAGGGAGCTTTCAACAAGAACAACGAGGCGCGTCCGCCAGGAGATATCCGGCCCGTGGGCGGCGGCATTTGACGCAGTTGGTTTTCCCATGCCGGCGAAAAGCGACGCGCCCGACAAAGAAAAAGTTCTCATGTTTTTGCTTGGGTTTGACGGCACGGCTGGTTTTAATGAAGCCAGAGTTTACGTTATGCGGGAATGTGAAAAACAGGAAGAGTTTTTCACCGGGAACGAGTTAGCTGTCATTGAGGGGCATTATGCCGTTTCGCGCGCGCGTTACAATGAGGCGCGGGATTTCTTCCGCGCTTTTCAGGAAGACGGAAGCTGGCCGGCGCGTATGCCGCAAATTTTTCACGAGTATCCGGTTCTTGTCAACGATTTGGGAAGAGCTTTGCAATACACTGACACGGGCAGAGAAGCGCGCGATCTTTTTTTACAATGGGAAAGCGATTTGACGGCTCAAAAAGAAAGCGCGCCGGAACTTGCCGAGAAATTTGATGATTTGCGGTACAGGCTTTTATTTTACGCGGCGCGGATTGCGCGGCGCATGTCGCAGAACACGCAGGCAATTGCGCTGTTTGAAAGATCGCTCGCCATCGCGCCGGATTTTGAACAGTCGGACGCGTGTATCTGGTACATTTTAGACACGTCTCTGCCTGAGACAACTGCGGTTTTTCTCCGGCGGCTGGAACAATATGTTTCCGGTTGGCACGACGGCTCTTCTTACAACGATATTTTGGAAAGGTATTTGCAGAAGCTTGTTACGGGGAAGGAATGGGAAAGAATCATCAGGACTTTTGCTTTGATTAATAACACCGGCGCTTTTGTTTCAAGATCAGGCTATGCGTGGGTAATCGCCCGCGCGATAGAGGAGGGCTACCTTAACAACGCGCAAATGCGCTTGGCGTCGCAGGCGGTGAATGCCGAAACCGCGGACGCTTCAACATATATGCGTATTGTATATAACACCGGCATTTATTATGTTACTCAGACTCTTTATTATCGCTGGTTAAGCGCTAATGCGCTTGAAATGCCGTTTCTGGATTTTTCAGAAGAACCCGCCGCGCCGCCTCCCGCTTCAAAGACAAAGAAGAACGAGGTTTCTCCGGTTCTTGATTTCCTTCTTGGGTTTTTCAGAAACGGCGCGACTGAATTCGCCATGCGTTACATAAGGCCGCTGGAAAGAGGACTTGCTCCCGAAGAATTACGCGCTTTATCGCAGGCGCTTTCAGAGGCCGGCATATACAATCAGTCTATCCGCCTTGTTTTAGTTTATATAAACCGGGAAGGTTATAAAATAGAAAGGCGCGATTTGGAACTGTTGTTTCCCCGGTACTTCACTGATTTGATAGAACGTTACGCGAATGAATACTCTATCACGCCTTCGCTCTTTTTCGGACTTGTTCGTCAGGAAAGCGCATTTCAAAGCGCCGTAGTTTCACGCGCAGGCGCAGTCGGGCTTTCACAGTTGATGCCCGCAACCGCGCGTGATACGGCTGCCCGTATGCGGCGTTCCGGCATCGCGGATTACACCGAAAACCTCGAAGTTACCAATCCGTCCATAAACGTTCATATCGGTACTTTCTACCTGAATTCTCTTGTGGAGAGTTTTGACGGCGATATGATGCTTGCGCTTTTGGCGTACAACGGCGGCCCGAACCGTGTCCGCCGCTGGCGTGCCGCCACTAATTTACCGGCTGACCTGTTTATGGAAACCGTATCAATTCTTGAGACCAGAGATTACGGCAGAAAAGTTCTGTCCAGCGCAAAAGTCTATGAAGAATTGTACTACAAATAGTTAATTAATAAGCGCGTTTTCAAGCTGTTCTCTTGGGCTGCCTTCTTTTGTTATGGTTTTTGCTGCGGCAATGAAAGCGGTAAGGTCGCGCCCCGATCGTTCATACAATTCTTCGTAAAAATTATCTTCATCGTGGTAAAGACGAAAAAGCTCAAGATATGCGTTGTTTACGGGCAGTTCCAAAAAGCCCCGGTAATTATTGTTTGAAAAACGGCTTTCATATTCTGCGTCAAACCGCTCTTTCGCGGCGTTAATTATCCGCTCTTTTTCAAGCAGTTTTTCTTCCCTGCTTAAATCGGCGTTTGAATAAAGGGCGTTCAGTTCCGCGATCAGTCCCTGGATAAATTCCACATATTTTTTACTGTCTTGCGCGGAGGCAAGCATTTCCCTGTATTCTTCGGAATCCTCTCCGTAACGCGCCTGAATAAACAGCCGTGCGCCTTCAGTGCCGATAAATTCCGCCAGTTCTTCGTTAAATTTTACCTGCCCTTTTATAAAAACCGTAGCGTGAACAAGTTCGTGAATGATTAGGTCGGCGAGTCTCGACGGGGAATAATCGCGCATATATGAATAAAGCGGGTCTCTGAACCAGCCCAGCGTGCTGAATGCGTCAACGCCCCGTATCCATACGTCGAGGTCCATTTTTTCAAGCCTTGCCCGTTCCTTACGCGCGTCTTCAATGTTGAAAAAACCTTTGTAGGGCATTCTGCCGACAACCGGGAAATTCCATTCATGGCGGCGGAAGGAATCTCTTGCGGACGCGGAGACTACCGCCGCCAGATAACTACGGTCAATCTGTACATAACGGGTGTAATTCCTGCTCTCCGCAAGCCCAAGCTCTTCCATAGCGAACGCGCGGATTTCTGTTACCAGCCGCACAAATTCTTCATCGTCAGCCTGTTCCAGGGGGACGGCCCGGTTCAGATAACCCAGCAAGGCAACGCCCTGCGTTAGCGTGTAGCAGCCGGAAAATAATCCGCAAACAGCCAAAAGAAGGCCCGCGGAAAAAATTACGGGACTGTAAGGGAAAAAACGCCTAAAGTTATTCATTTTCATTTTTCTATTGCTATTTTTTCATTAATTTACTAATATATGCAATAGTCTTCCATAGAAAATTCAGGAGGAATTATGACAAGACCTGTAACAATTTTTTCAGGACAGTGGGCTGATTTGCCCTTTGAGAAATTCTGCGAGAAGGTGAAATCGTTTGGATATGACGGGATTGAAATTGCCTGCTGCGGCGATCATATTGATTTGAAAATGGCGGCCTCTGATCCCAAATATGTAGAAGATTTGAAAAATATTTTAAAAAATTACGGGCTTAAAGTTTGGGCTATAGGGACTCATTTAATCGGTCAGTGCGTCGGCGATAACGGCGACCCCAGGCTGGACAGTTTTGCGCCGCCGAGTCTTGCCGGAAAGCCGGAGGAGATTCGCAAATGGGCAGTTCAGGAGATGAAATACGCGGCAGCCGCGGCAAAAAACATGGGAGTTAAAATTGTTACAGGTTTTATGGGCAGCCCAATTTGGGCTAGCTGGTATTCTTTCCCGCAGACAACCGAACAGATGATTGACGACGCTTACAAACAGATTGTAAAACTGTGGACTCCCATTTTTGACGATTTTGACAAGAACGGCGTTAAGTTCGCTCTGGAAGTTCATCCTGCGGAAATTGCCTTTGACTACTATACCGCTGAGCGGCTTCTTAAGGAATTTAAAAACCGCAAAACTTTGGGCTTTAATTTTGATCCTTCTCATCTGGTATGGCAGGGCGTCAGCCCGCAAATTTTTATACGGGATTTCGCCAGACAAATATTGCACGTCCACATGAAGGATACGGCGGTAACCCTCGACGGCAAAGCGGGAATACTTGGCTCTTTTTTGGCATTTGGCGATGTCAGACGCGGCTGGAATTTCCGTTCACCGGGACACGGCGACGTTGATTTTGAAAATATCATCCGCGAGCTAAACGCGATAAATTACAAGGGTCCCCTTTCCGTTGAATGGGAAGATTTAGGGATGAACAGGGAAACCGGCGCGAAAGAGGCCTGCGATTTTGTCAAAAATATTAATTTTTCACCCTCGGATGCGGCCTTTGACGACGCGCTGAAAACAGAATAGCGGTCTTTTGACATTGTTTCGGGATAGTGATAAAATATAGCGAGTTGCGTTTGTTTGCGCCTGGCACGGTAGATTTTTTGCAAACAACGCCGCTTGACGCGGCGCTATCTTTTGGACGATTAACTCAGCGGGAGAGTGCTACCTTCACACGGTAGAAGTCACTGGTTCAATCCCAGTATCGTCCACTAATCGGTATTATTTTGTATGATGAATGAAAATAAAAAAGAGCCGTATATTCTTATCCTGTTTTGGACGTTAAAAATAATTATAACAGTTTACTGCGTATATTTTGCCGGCATAACTGTTTTCAACTTTTTTCTGAAAGAGACTTCCGGGAAAATTACGAATATTCATCGGCGTGAGGAGACGTTTCAGGGAAGAGGCGGCGAAATAAAAGTCAATGTTAAAGATATATATTATCAATATACCATAGGTGAAACAAATTATGCCGGTAAAAGAATAAGCAATTTATTGGTTTTTCCTGATTTTGATTTTTATCCTGACAAAGTAATAACGGTCTATTACAGCGCGTTATTTCCAAAATATTCGGTATTATTCAGGGGCAGCCGCAGATATTTTATTTATAATGTTTTTCCAATAATAATATTGGGAATTATTGCGCATATAATAAAAAAGAAAAATAATTTATATGACGATGCCGTAAAAATCAAAGAAAGTGAAGTTTCTACGGATGAAGATTATCATGATGAAACTATAGAGATGGAGGATAAATTTTTTGAAGAAATAGGAAACGGGGAATGCGCGGTAGAATTCCTGCTTCTTTTGAATGAATATGACGGAATAATTATTGAATCGTTGTTAAAATCAGAGCAAATACCATACAAGATTGAATATTCTTCGGTTAAATTACGTTCATATAAAAACAGCGTATTTTATATACTGGAAAAAGATTATTCCGATGCGTTAGCCGTATTAAATGAATATATGCGGCATAAAACCAGGGACGAAAGGGAGAATATTTTTATATATAAACAAAAGAGGCAAGGCGCATAACAAAATTGACAAGAAATTATTTGTATGGTTTAATAATATTATGTATGATATTGCCATTATTGGATTGGGGCCGACGGGCGCTACATTGGCGAGGCTGCTGGATAAAAAATACAAAATTATCGCGATAGACAGAAAAAAACCAAATTCTGGAAAATGCTGTGGAGGGTTGCTGTCTCCTGATGCGCAAAAAATACTGGCGCAGTTTGACCTTTGCCTGCCGAAAGATATTTTGGCAGACCCCCAAATATTCTCTGTAAAAACTATGGATTTTGACAACAATATAGAAAGGTTTTATCAAAGATTTTATGTGAACATGAACAGGGCAAAATTCGACAGCTTTTTGGTTTCTTTAATCCCCGGCAATGTTGAAATTTGCAATAACAGTATTTGTGTGAAAATAGAACGCAGTGAAAATACATACGCTCTTGAATTAAAAACGGAAGGGGAAAAAAGAACCGTAAGATCAAAAATTATAATCGGCGCGGACGGCGCAAACTCAATTGTGAGAAACACATTTTATAAATTGTTGGACAATATCAAAAGATAATTATTTTATTATAGGCGGAGCGTTTCCAAAAGAGGGAAGCAGCGCCGGATTTGAAAAGCTGAAGGAAAAAATAAAGGCGCGCGGCATTTCTTTTGATAAATTGATTAAAAGGGAGGGCTGTTTCGTATATTTGAACAAGGGGCTTATGAGTACTTGCACGGGCAAAAGCGGCGCGTATTTGGCTGGAGAAGCGGCGGGCATGATCAGCCCAAGCTCTCTGGAAGGGATCAGCTATTCAATGGAAAGCGCTAAAATATTGGCTGAATTAATTAATAAGGATTTAAGCAATATTGGACGCAGATATTTTATAAAAACTTTTGGGATTAGGATAAAATTATTTTTTAAAATATTCAAAATGCCGTTTATGTATAACAGAATTTTAAGATTATTGGTAATGAAAAGCGGAATAAAGGCAATCAAAAAACATTAATTTAATCCGATATTTTGTTATTGACAATAATTACATGATTAAAAAAATACACGATTATTCCAGTCTTCTATTTGCCTTTCCCTTATTTCAATATGTGTTTTTTCGTATTCCGCCAAATTGTAATTATTTATTTTAAATAAGTAAAATATAACGTTCAGCATATTATAGCATTGAGCTAATGCCGTTTTATCAGGCTCACAATAATAATTGTTGCGCCACCAGTATCTTTCAGCTTTATTGTAAATGGAGGAATCATCAGTTTCTCCGAAAGCGGTATGAAATTTTGTTAAATTGTTTCTTGAAAGTTCTGCCGCCTGTAATAAGAAATCCCATAATTCAGCCAATTTAATACAAGATGTGTCGTAATCTAAAATGATCATGCGATTATGATATATGAAGCTAAAATTCTCAGATTCCAAATACTCCGCGATCCACCAGCATTCATTTGTAAAATAAATTATTGCCGGCACTTCATAATTATTCCTATTCATTGCTTCGTAATATCCGTTCCACATATCTATAAGCGCCTCACATTCCAATAATACTTCGTCAAGGCTATCTCCCTCAGCAATCAAGTCAAAAATTATATTGTTCAAATCAAGGAGAAATATCTCAAATTTGATTTTTTCTTCAAGACCGTAATCATTGAGAATGTTTATATCATTTCCGTCATTAATGATAATGGGCAGTTCGTTTCTCAAAATATATTCCTCAAGAGTTAGTTTTGCATTAAAGGAAATATCTTCCCCGGCAAACAGCAATACCGGAAATATCAAGTAAAAAATAAATATGGAAATGTATTGTTTCATTTTTTTACGCGGCTATCCCTGAATATCAATCAGCGCCGCTGTGTTTGTATTGCCAAAAGACGCTCTTTTCGCGCTTGCCGCATAGGGATTGTTTCGCAGTATTTTGATTTCCTGACGGAGTTCCAACATTCGCTTGGAAAGCAGTTCCTTGTTTTTGGTTGAACGGATAACCGCTTCGCTTTTTAGTTTTTCCAGCGAAGCTTTCAGGCTCGGCACTTCGTCCTGACTTGCAGCCAAGTCATTTGCGGATTCAAACTTGGCCGGGGCTTTTTGCGGGCTTTTCCCTGAAATGACCGTGTAGTACATTTCCTCAAGCGGATCGATGACCTTTTGAATCGAAAAAATATCGGCGACGATTTTTTCTTCAATTTCAACGTAGGTTAAAAGGTCTTCGGCGCTGCCTGCCTCAATTACGTTTTGCTGCTTGTCCAATAAATCCAGATAGGAGCGAAACCTGTCCCTCTGCTGTGTCAGCAGTGTTTTAAAACGCTTTAAAATCGCGACCCTTTGGGCAAGTTCCGCAGAACCAATATTTTCGCTGACGGTTGACGCAGCGGTTGATTTGTCTGTCATTGCAGCCATATCTCCTCCCTTCCTTATCCGGCAATGTTAAGGCCTACAGTTTCCCTGTTTGGCTGTTCAACCGGATTTTGAATTGTAATCGTGCTCCATGTATTTCTAAGATCGGAAAGCATACCCTTAACCGTTAACATTCTGTCTATATCACGAGAGATGTTTGCCTCTAAAAGCTCCCTGTTGAACCATGAATACAGGGAAAACAGGTTTTTGGAAATTTCTCCTCCCTGTTCAAAATCCAGAGAGACCATTAGTTCCGTGATTATTTCCTCGGTTTTCATGACCGCCTTGCTGATCTGTTCGATTCTGCCAGGGTCTTTTTTATCGGTATTGTTCAATTCCAGCAGTTCTACAGCCTTGCCAAGCTGTTTTATCGCTTCATCGTACAGCATGACAATAAGCTGCCCCTGACCGGCAGTTTTAATTGTAGTCTCTTTATATGTATTTGAAGCGTTTTTGTATGGCATTATTCCCCTCAGCCAATTATCGGCATTTAAAATCAGTACTTTAGGATTATTATACCGTTTTTTTTCATATTGCGATAGGCTGAATTTCGGCGGTTCTGATAACCAAAAGATGCCGCTCTTCCTCAAGAAAGGGCACGGGGCAGGGAAGCGCTTCCCATTTGCCGCACCGATCTCCCAGCGGGGCCATTTCCTCCTCTATTTTTTCCCGCCTGCCCTTGTAGGCGGCGATTACGCCCCCCGGGGCGCAGGCGCTGAAAAGCGTTTTTAGCAGTTTTGGCTCCAGCGGATTAAAAGCGCGGAATGTAACAAGGGAAAACCGCCCCCCCTCTGTTTGCTCCAATTCGTTTTCTTCTATTATAATGTTGGAGATGCCAAGCGCCGCCTTTGTGTTCCACAAAAAGTTAGTCCTGCGCCCCATGCGTTCAATGAGGGTAAAATCGCAGGCAGGCAGGGCAATCGCAAGGGGGATGCCGGG
>JGI24698J34947_10000405_pt1 | contig 19640 bp, 23 predicted proteins | sample TergutMp193P3_FD_34947 | JGI IMG/M metagenome (IMG submission 34947) | reverse complement strand
GAGGTTTTGTCTCCGCACTGCGGAGCCAGTCGATTAAAATCACCGCTTGCGCGGTTAAAAATGGAGGTTATTATGCGTGACATGACCGAAGAAGAATATGACGCTCTTGACGAGCGTTTAACTAAAAATCCGCCAAAACTCGGTCCTAACGGAGTAGGATATTTTTCACGTAAAGGCTTCCAAGTAGTTGGTCTTGATGAAGATACAGCCAAAATTCTCAACGCAAAAGCAATAGCCTCCAGACAAACTCCCTCTGAAATTATAGCTTCCCTGATTCGCAAAGAATTGACTGTCGCCCATGTTTAGAAATTAAGAATAAATTGGTTAAAATGGTGTTATAGGAGACATATTTTTCATCATTTCTTTCTTCTGAAAACGCGGTAATTTATATTCGGGAAAATGTTGTGGCGGCGTTCAAGAGTGGTCAGCCATTCGGTGCTGATGTAGTTGCTGCCGAGCGCTTCGTAGATCGTGGTAAAATTGCGAAGCGCGTTTTCCGCCTGATTGCGGGCGTATTCGGTGGAGTCCTGCCTGTAAAGATGAGCCGGCCAGTCGGAGGATTGGGCAAGGATTATTTCGCGCGCCGCCTGGTTTAAAGCGCGTTCTTTAAGGCCTGTGTCGTCCGGGAAACGTTCCGCAAGTTCCGTCATCCGTTCCATTGAGCGGGAAAGGTGGCGGTAAATCCAGTCGTTTGATACGTCCAGCCATGTTTCGGCATAACCATTTACGCCGCTGGAAGAAAATTCGGGAGTTGTTATCTGAAGAGAAGACAGATTTTGTTTGAAAATATATTCGCTTGGGCAGATGAACTGAAAATCCCTGTATCCCGAGGCCATGCGGAAAAGAGCCTCAACGAACTGCGGGCCTTCGTGCCAGAAGCGGCCGAAACTGTCCGCGTTATTCGCATAAAGACTCAAAGGGGCATCTTCCATGTACTTTGACGCTTCCTCCAGCCGCGCGATTGTATTTTCCAGAAACGCCCTCGCGTGTTCCGCAGCTTTGTCGCAGGCCGCCTGCAGGTTATAAACGCCGCCGCCTGAGCTCCAGTATTTGTACCCCGTTCTGCGCCTTTCACCTTCCGTACTGAGAAATGATTTTACCGTTTCCGGCGGAAGCTCGTAACCGACATCACGGTCATTGTTGCGGTACGCCTCATCGCATGATATTTTTTCTATTTCACGCACAGCGTAAAAATCCCTTGCGAGAATATATGTTCCGTTAGGTGTTTTTACCGGATAGAAACATCCCTTTTTCGGCAGAGGTTTCCCGAATAAAAGGCCGTGGCTGTCCAGTATGGTATAGGAATAATTGTAGGCGCGCAGGTACGGTTCCAAAGAGGAAGTCCAGCCGAGAGCGGGCAGCCAAAACCCTTGAGGAATTCCGCCGAAGTGCCGGCGGTAGACGGAGACGGGTATTTCCATCTGCGCCTGCAGGGATTCGGGATTATGGCTGAGAAACGGAAGGAAGGCATGAGTCGCGCAGCTTGCGAGGATTTCCAGTTTTCCCTTGCGCCTGTAAAAGTCAAAGGCTTTCAGGATATTTTTTTCGTAGCGTTCCGTATAGGCGATTCTTCTGTCCACAATCCGGTTGTAGTAGCCTTGAGCCAGTTTGTTCAGTCCGCCGTTATCCGCTGTGCGTTCCAGTTCCTGCCTGCCGAATTCAATTTGTTTGTCAATGTAAAAAAGGTATTTATTCCGCAGATGTTCGTCGCTTAACAGATGGCAGAGAATTGGCGAAATTGCCAGCGCCAGCCTGAACGGTACATGATCGTTTTCCAGCCGGTCAAGCGTTTCAAGAAGCGGAAGCAATGTTTCCGTAACATATTCAAAAAATCGGCCCTCTTCTCCTGATTGGGATAAATCGTCTTCCTTTTTGAATTCCCTGACAAAGGGCAGGTGCGCTTCAAGAACAAGGGAGATCGCGTAACGGAAATCCATATTTACTGCCTCTTGACTCTGGACTGCCGATCCGTACTTTTGGTTATTAACAGATCCTGCACACCGGACAGGCGTACAAGCGGGCTGGCGCTCATGTCCTGGAGGCATTCATCTTCAATCAGCCGCGGCAGATAAAAAGGCTCCGAAGAAGCTATCTGTAATTCCTTATTGCCCCTGATTACGACGAGTTTTACAATATAGCGTCCCGAAGCCTGCGAAGAATGATCGGCGAAACCCAAATATCTGGCCGAGTCGCTTACATCAACAGGAACCGTAAAAGAGGTTTCTTTAGGGGCCTGCTCCGTCTCTGTTTCGCCTAAGGGAATTACCCGCAGGCAGTAACCTTTAAAATCCTGCGCGTTTTCATGCATTTCCCTGTCATGTCCCTTGATTTCCCAAAAAACAAAAACCCAAAGAGGGTCTCTTATTACCACTTCTATGAAGGAGATATTGTACTGCTTGGGAAGCGCTACCGATTCCGAGTAGGACGGATTTATTTCAATTTCATCCTTGACTTCCTGCTCCTGTGAGTCGGCGCATTCAAGGAGTTCTTCTATGATAAAAATCCTTTCCAGTCCAGAAGGGATATCAATACCGAAGCTGTCCGCAAGTTTTACCAACTCGCCGGTACTTAAACTTTCCAGCCAGGGACGTGATACAGGCGATTGAGGGCTTTCATTCATACTCGTCTTATTGTGGGAAAAATAACGGTTTATGTAAAGAGGTGAAAATACTCAGGCAGGGGAGCGGTGATGTCAATATTAATTTCGTCTTTTATTACAAGGCGCGAGGCGTGAAGGAGAAGGCGTTTAAGGCCGGTTTTGCGTAATGTCTTGTTCAGTGAAAAATCGCCGTATTTGTCGTCGCCTAATACGGGGGTTCCGTTCATGGCAAGGTGGCGGCGGATTTGATGCATTCTTCCGGTTCCAAGCTCAAGTTCAAGGACGGAGTATTCACGCGCTGGCGGCAGGGGCAGCGTCCCGCTTTTTATTACCCGGTATCTGGTCTCGGAGCTTTTCATGCTGCCGCGAATAAGAAGTTCCTGCGTGATGACGCCTTTGTCTTTTTTTGGGCGTCCCGAGCAGACGGCGGTGTACTGTTTTACGGCTTTACGGCTGTTTATCAGGCGGGAAAAAAGGGCGGCGGCTTCTCTTGTTTTTGCGGCAAGCAGAAGGCCGGAGGTGTCCTTGTCGAGCCTGTGTACCAAAAGCGGCGGCGGCGTGCGGAGTTCCGCCAGAATCCTGTCAAGGGAAGATTTCACTCCCTTTCCGCCCTGTACCGAAAGTCCCGCAGGTTTGTTTATAATTATGGATATATCGTCTTCGTGGAGAATTTCTATATTTTTCACTCCGATAATAGTATCATAAACATCAGGGTATGAGGTTAGATTATGAAAAAACTTTTCTTGTTCCTTTTATTTATTCCGGCTTTTCTGACCGCTGTTCCGGCTTTTCTAGCCGCCGAATCCATGTATTCGCCCACGTATGGATTTTATATGGATATTCCCGAAGGTTATGAATATATCGACGGAGACGGCAGGAATAATTTTTCTTTTGCCGGCCCAGCAAGATCGATGTTTGATATTATTGTCTATGACGGTCGCTACTCTTCCATAAATGAACTGGTAAATGATATAAGCGGTAAAATTGGAAACAAGGGCGACGCCGATTTTTACAGATACCGGGGCAGACAGGCGGCTTTAATCCAATTGAATTTTGATGCAAGTTTCGACGGAGTGACTCTTGAAAGACAGGACGGCTGGGGGCTTTGCGTTGAACTTGACGGCGGCGACAGACGGCCAATGCTCCTTGCTCTCGCCTACGGCCCGGCAGGTAAAAGCGAGCTTGAGGTGTTTCATATTTCGGCTCTTGATTCAATCGCTCCGTCGCTCGCGGAACGCCGTTACCCGGGCCCGATAACCGAATACACCTATCCGCGGGGAAGGACAACGACCGCCAATCTTGCCGCGAGCGGAGTCAGTACAAGAATATATGAAAACGACGCCGAAGCCGCGCAGATCTTGATAGAGCGTGAGTACTATATTCTTCAAAATTATATAAATACGCCGTATTTACAGCAGGCGTGGACACGTTATTACAGGTGTATATACCGGGATTCTTATGATCGCGTAACAGCCGCCGCTGCCGCGCTTGTCCGTAACTGGGGAGGAACTCCGGCAGACAGCGATGAGGCTAAAAGGGCTTTTGCGCAGAAGGCGCTCGCGTTTGTGCAGGGTTTTCAATACGACCGGGATTTGAGCGGGAGCGACTTTTTAAATCTCGTGAGCGCCGTTACGGAAGGCCGGGGCGACTGCGACAGCCGTGCCGTACTTTGGGCGATAATTCTTTCCCATGTTGATATTCGCTGCGCCTTCATGATTTCCCATCATTATGGCCACGCTATGGGCCTTGCGGATATAGCCGGAACAGGGGCACGCTTCGAGGCAGGCGGAACAAGATGGCTAGTGGCGGAAACTACGGCGAGCGTTGATATTGGACTTATCAATCAGGAAACAAGCGACCCCCAATACTGGTTCGCGGTGATTTTCGAATAACGAGCTAACTTTTTTCTACAAGCAGATCGTACGCTTCCTGGGGAGTTTGAGTCTGTAAAAGAGAGTCGCGTAAATCCTTATTTTTCAGGCGGGTGCTGAACCAGGAAAGGGTTTGCAGATAATAGGCGTGCTGATTTCCAGCGGCGGCTATCATAAAAACAAGCCGGACAGGTTCGTCGTCCAATGGGTGAAAATCGACAATGTCCGTGCGGCTTATCCCGACAGAAACCACGAGGTCGGTTACCGACGAAAGGCGGACGTGCGGAATGGCTATGCCGCAGCCAATTGCCGTACTCATCAGTTCCTCGCGCTTGAGAATTTCCGTTGACAGTTCCTGCCTGTTCTTTACCTGCGGCGCGGCTGCGAGATTTTCGGCAAGCGTAAGAAGCGCGTCCCTCTTGCTTGAGTGGTTGAGAAAAAGTATCCGGTGCAGTGAAAGTATGGACTGGGCGTGTATGGGGTTAGTCTGCGGATTCAAATTATTGGACGAGAGTCTTTCATTAACCCATTTGTCAATTTCGGACTTTTTAAAACGCCAGGCGGTTCTTATTTTTCCCGCAGGAATTTCCCCTTTTTGGGCGCAATCGTATATAGTACGCTCCGATACTCGAAGGTACTTTGCCACTTCTTCAAGAGTAAGAATATCATCATTTGCCATAATGTTTATTATAGCACGAGATGGTAATAAATGTCAACATATTCGTCTGAATGACAGTATCTGCCATTAAAACGGCATCTTAAAATCAGCTTCTTTCCTTTAATTCATGAAGAGAATCCAGGGGAATCAGGGCTCCCAGCGTGGTATTTACCTGTTTTGTGCCGTTACCCGCAAAACGTACCGGCGCATGGGGCGGTATAAATTCGCTTAATACCTGGCGGCACGCGCCGCAGGGGCCGACAGGTTCAGCCGAATCTGGCGTATAAATAGCCACTGCTTCAAACGTAATTTTGCCCTTTGTTATCGCGGCGGCAATAGCGTTGCGTTCCGCGCAGATAGTCAATCCGTAGGAACGGTTTTCCACATTGCACCCGACAACAATGTTGCCGTCCTTGCACAACAGAGCTGCGCCGACCCGGAATTTTGAATAGGGAACATACGCCATGTCGGCGGCTTTTCTGGCCTCCTCCAATAGTGCGCCCAATTGTTCTTCTGTTACCATACTTGTCTCCTAATCGTTTTTATTTTATAATCATACAATAATTCAAATTAAGCTGATAGAGGGGGAATAGTGGCGCAGCAAAAGAAAAAAATCCGCATCTTCATCATTTTTTTACTTTTTATTATCTATTTCCTGATTGCCGCAAGGCCCATTCCCCGCGAAACAGTTCTTGTTCCCAGATGGATAAGCTCGCTTGCAGTGAGCAGCTCACTTGCAGCAGGCGGCGCTCCCGCGCAGGACGGCCAGTCTGAATCCGGTTCTCCTGTTTCCATAAGCGGCGCTGTGCAGGCATCGGGGCAGCTTCTTCCTTTTACGCTGGGCAGCCGTTTTGGCTATGTATACCCGTCGGGACAGTTTGCCATTAACAGGGTTAAAACCCGCGATATTTATCTTAGTGAAAAAATGTGGACTGAATATGACGCGCAGCCTGAAAATATCGAAATAAAAAATATTACGGAAGATACGTCTATATTTATCAATAACATAAGGGGTTATCCTGTTCTGCTGGACAACAGGGTCTTTATTATAGGCAGCGAACAAAACGCGTTATCTGAAATCGGAGAGGACGGCAGTTTTCTGTGGACTTATGAATTTGGCGCGCCGCTTACCTGCATTGACGCCGCCGCGGGACTTGTATTGACAGGTTCCATTGACGGGATAATTGAAATTTTAAATTCCGAAGGAAAGCGCATTTTTTATTTTGAGCCCGGCGGCTCGCGTTACGCGGTAATCTATGGCTGCGCTCTTTCCGCCGGCGGTACGCGGCTGGGAATCATCTGCGGCATTGATGAGCAGCGTTTTTTACTGCTTGAACGTTACGGCAGCGCGGACGGTGAATACAAAGTTGTTTACCATGAATTTCTCGGAAACGGATTCAGGCGTCCTGTGCGTATTTTTTTCACAGACGAAGACAGGCGGGTAATTTATGAACGCGCAGGCGGTATAGGCTGTTACAATATAAGGTCGAGGTATGGGATAAATATTCCTCTGGACGGCGAGATAGCCGCTATAGATACTTCAGGCGATCAGGGGATTTTCTTTTTGATCACTTCCCGTTCACAGCAGCGCAAGGAATTCATCGGGATTCAATTTCCGCAGGAAGGATGGAATTTGACAAAATTCAGGGGAAACGCCCTCGATACCGTGTTTTTAAGGGCAGAATTCAAAAGCGAAGATGTTTTTCTGGGCAGAACAGGTTCTATGCTTGTCGCCGGAGGAGGAACAACCCTGATTTCTTTTGATCTGGAGGAAAGATAATGAATGTTCGTAAATTGCTGATAACTGCCGCTCTAATTTTGGCATTTGTAATTACATTCGATTCTTTATCCGGCACTCTGGACGCTATGAGCTGGCCGTCGCAGGAGGCTGTCCTAATCCGCAACTTTGGTTCTAATGACAGGGGCAATCCTGTTTTGGGAATGATCTTTGAGGGAGGGACTGAAGTTCTTGCTGCGGAAAAAGGCGAGGTGATTTTTTCCCGAAGCAGGAACGATGTAGCGTCGCGCCTTCCGTCGCCGCTTGGCGCGTGGGCCGCTGTCGATCACGGAGACGGTCTGATCAGCATTTACAGCCGCCTTGCGGAAGTGGAATCCATCGGGCATACTGTTGTCGAAAAACAGCAGACAATCGCCTCTTCGGGAGTTTCCGGCTGGTCGGCGCGCAACGGATTTTATTTTATTGTTTTTGACAGGCGGGAGCGGCGCTGGGTCAATCCCGCGATGATCATTACTCCTGCGCGTGAAAATATCCGTCCTTTGCAGATTCTTTCGGTAAATTTGCGAAACGCCCAGGGGCAGGTAGTACAGTCGCCAATCTTAAGTCAGGGTCGTTACACGATACTTGTAAACGTCTCGGGCTCTTCCGCGCCCGGAGCGCAGCAGCACGCGCCGCAGAGAATTGTCTGTTCGGTAAACGGAGCCGAAGTAGGTTCCATAAATTTCGAGGCTGTTTCCGCAAGGGACGGAGTCCTTTTAATTTCGCGTAACGGCCTTGTTCCCGCGAGGCAGGTTTATTCCGCCTTTCCCTCCTATGAAACTGCCGAAGTTTTTTTAAATCGCGGTCTTGTTACGCTTGAAGTTATTGTGCAGGACATAACCGGCAATCCCCGAAATGTAGTAAGCCGCCTGACTGTAAATTGACAGTGAAAACCTTTTCCATGCCGGCAGGCAACGTTAAAAGCGGCGTTGTTCCCTGCGCCCTCTGCGGCGGTTTTATTTTCAAACCGGCTCTTGAGTGCGAAGATTTCAGCTTTGTCCGCTGTACATCCTGCGGCCTTGTGCAGAGGAATCCGCAGCCCGTTAAGGATGAGATAATTGCGCGTTACAGCGCCGTTTTTGGCGGCGATTACCTTTCCTACGAACTTGAAAACGAAGCCGCTTTCCTGAAACTGCAGCAGCTTGCCCTGCGGGACGCAAAATTTGACGAATTGGAGAAGACTTTCTTCCGCGCCAAAGAGCCGCCGTCCGTTATTGATGTCGGATGCGCCACAGGAGCGCTTTTGGCATATTTGCGGGATCGCGGCTGGCGCGTAACAGGCGTTGAAATTTCTCCCTGCGCGGAGTATGCCCGAAAAGAGCGGCAGCTTGACGTGCGAAACATTCCGCTTGAAGAAAACAAATTTCCTCAAACACACTTCGACGTGGTTCTTGCGTCCCACCTGATTGAACATTTAAACGATCCCGCCTCTTTTTTAACGGAAGTGAACCGCGTCCTAAAGGAAGGGGGACGGGTTTTTATTACAACTCCCAATATCAGCGGATTCCAGGCGCGTCTTTACGGCGGTCAATGGCGTTCGGCTATTTTCGATCATCTCTACCTTTTTTCCGCGCGCACCTTGTCAAAAATGTTAAAAAAAACCGGTTTTAAAATTGAGAGAATCCGCACATGGGGAGGCCTCGCCGCCGGCCTCGCTCCGCCGCTGCTGAAAAAACCCGCCGATATTCTGGCAAAACGCTTCGGCTGCGGAGACGTGATGATTGTGAGAGCGGGGAAAGTCAATCTTTCAAAAAAACCCATGTCGCGCCGGAGCCGCCGTTAGTTGATTTTTCGAAACCGTTTTCTCCGGCGAAGGGGCATTGTTCGATGTATCTGCGGACTGTCTGTACAAGGACAGCTTCTCCCTGCGAACGGTTTCCTTTGCCGTGGATAATGCGCAGTTTTTCAAACCCGCAGTCTTTGGCGTTTTCAAAAAACTGATCAAGCTGGATCCATGCCTTTTCACTTGTGCATCCGTGAACGTCAATTATATCGTCAGGATCAATGCGCATAAGGCGGCGGCGTTTTTCGCCCGGTATGGATGCGTTTTTGGCGTGTGAGTCTTTATCAAAGACTTCGTTTTCCCCAAGCCATGCGTTAATGGAATTATGATGGGAAGTATGAGACTGACCCCGTTCCCACTGTTCCAGAATATCTCCGAAGTTCACTTTTCCCCTCTCAGTAAAACTCTACTTCTCCAGCCGGTATCCACCCTGAAAAACCCGAGCCGTCGTTTGCCTTAACATAAACCCATGAACCGGAGTTGAGCAGGATCACCACCGGCTGACCTTCCCTGAAACTGAACGCTTCTTCTCCTTCAATACCGGCCATGCGGCGGACAGGCGTTTCTTTTGTTACTCCAAGAAGGTTCCCTTTCCTGTGGAAAACAAACGATGAATCCAGCAGCCGGTAAAAGAAAAAAGAGAACACTGCGGAAAAAACGATAACGCATAATAATACCGCTTTCCATCGCAAAGAGTTCCGCTTCCCTATTAAGAATAAACAAACGAAGGGCGCAATAATTACAAAAAACAAAATAAATGAAAAAAAAGCCAAAAGCGTTTTTCGCCGATGCCTGCTCTCATTTTCCGCGTTAAAAATCCCCAAATTTTCTTCCGCCTGCCGCCGGATTGGCTGCAGCAGGCCGCCTGAGGGGTGGTCCCTTTCGTTCCGCCTCAGTTCCGCCAGCGATTTGGCGTAAAGGCCGCTGTCCCACAGTTCTTTCGCCGTGTTGTAGATGTTTTTACATTGCAGGCGGTGAGTTTCCCGGATACGGGAATTTTCAGGGGCCGTTAAAATGAAGCCGGGAAAATACACGGTAATATTTGCCCCGCTGTCCGGGCTGTCCCCGCCGGGAGGCGGCTGTGCGGCGGGAAAGCCTGTTATTTGAATGTTTAGGGCGGGGATTAAAAATTCAACGTTTCCATTGACGTGTTCATGGCGGACAGTGCGCGCGCTCAGACGGAAATCGCCGTGTGTCAGGGGAATAAGCTCAAGTTTGACGGCAATGCCGACGGCTCTTTCCTGTTCGGAAAGCGGCAGGAGCGCGAGGATCACTCCCTGCGGCACAGGCGGCATGAAAAATTCAGGCGCAGGCCGGGGCGAGTTCCAGCCGCCGGCGCGAAGGACAAGCGTTACGCGATCTCCGGCAGCCATTTGACGGGGAGCCCCTTCCCACGCGAGACGCGGAGTAAGAACAAGCGGCTCTTCGCCTTCTCCACGGATATTGAGCGTCAAAGAGTCGGACTCCCTTATACCCGCGGGGCATACGACAGTAAATGATTCCAGTACAATGCGCCCGCTTCTTTCTGGAATTAACCTGTATTCAACAACCGTAAAAGTGCGCGTTCCCGTAACTCTAGGGTTTTTTACAATACGGTCGAGAGTGAGAGAACTGGCAAACGACGGCGCTATGACAGTAACCTCTTCGGGGACAGGGTAGTCGATAATAAGGCTAATGGTTACCGTTTTTCCGGTTACGGGTATTTCAGGGTCTATTGACATAAAAACATCAGGGCCCGGGTTTTCTTCAATTTCTTCCGTATCTGTGTCTTCCTGCGCATGGAGGGGCGAAAGCGGAATCAGCAAGAAAAATAATGTTATGCAAAATAACAGGCTTGTTTTCATCATCAATAATCCGGTCCTGTAAATTTTTCTTCGAGGGACCATTCCCTGCTTTTCCATTGCTGTTGTTCCTGTTCCTGCAGGTAGTCAAAAAGGATTTCCCTTGTCTCCTGCCGGCTTTCACGGTTTTCACTGTCTTTTTCCATTGCAATTGACATAACGCTCAATTCAAGGTTGCGTTTCGCTTCGATTCTTCCGGGATCCGCCCTGAGAGCCTCCTTAAAAGCGGCAGCCGCAGAATGAAAATCTCCCTCTTCAAACAAAATAATCCCCGAATTGTAATGATTTCTGTATCGAAGTTCGCGGTGTCCGTCTTCTCTTAATATTTCCAGCATTTTTTGGGAATTTTCGTAGCGTTTAAGCGCGGCTTTTCTTTCGTCGAGCGAATAGAATGTCAGTCCCAAACCGTATTCCGCATAGGGAGATGAGTCTTCATAATCAAGCGCTTTAAGGTAGGAAAGAATGGCTTCATCGTATCTGCCGTGTGAAGTTAAATAGTTGGCTTCTATAAGGAGCAGTTTGCCTTTTGAACAGGAGGTGAGAATAAAAACAAGGGTCAACAATGATAAAAACGGCAGGCGCGGCAAAAGGGGAACGAACTTGCACGCGCCGTAAGCAATTATCGCGAGCATGATGAACAAGGAGCGCCGTTGTTTCGCTTCGCTCCGGCTGCCGCTCCCCGCCTTCTGCGCAAGGGACAAAAGGTGAGATGAAAGAGTCGCGGCGGCGTCATTGCGGCTTGCGTCAATGTAAATCCCGCCGGTTCTTTCGGCGGCTGTGCGCATAACAGCGGCGTCTCTCCGGCTGACAATGGCAGGAATCAGCGGGTCCTGAGAACTGTCCGGCACAGGCCGGCCCTCATCGCTGCCGACTGCGACAGCGTTTATAATGATGCCGTCCCTGACACAGCGGTTTAGCGCGTTTCTAAGAACTCCGGCATGAGACTCGCCGTCGGATACAAAAACAATTACCTTCTTCGCGGGGGAGGAGGCCTGGAACGCATCCGCCGCCGCCTCTATAAGAGATTCCAGATTGGTGCTTCTGCCTGTCATGGAAGAGCCGTCAAGAGATTGAAGAAAAGTCAGCGCCGCTTCATTGTCATAGGTCAGGGGGACGGCAAGATAGCCCCTGCCCCTGCCGATTGCGGCTCCTGTTCGCGCGCCGGAAACAGCCGCTGCGCCTTCTTTCGCTATGGCGAGGCCGCGTTCAAGCCGCGACTGTGCGCCATCCTCCTGCGCGTCATTGATGTCCATGCTGCGTGAAATGTCTATCGCGAAGACTGCGTCAAGGCCCCGGCGGTATTCTTCGGCGGCAAATCCCGTGCCCCACCTTGGGCCGGCGGCGGCAATGATGGCGAATGCGGAGAATACGCAGAAAAAGAAAACGGAAATCTGCAATTTTTTTCTCAGTTCTTTCGGCAGCTTGTTTTTGTTAAGGAAAACGCGCCTTGTCAATCTGACTGCCAGGAGCATTGCGGAGGCTGTTATTAACAGAAAAAGAGAAAATGATCTGCGCCTGTCTATTGTTCGTGGAATTTGTATGGTTATTTCACTGTCGTCAAGCTGAGAGAACGCCGAGGAAAAGGCCTGCGAAGAAGGAGCGGCGATGTATGTTCCTCCTCCCGTTATGCTTAAACGCCGCAGACTTTCGGAGTCAAAACGGGAATCAAAAGTTCCTGTGCTGCGAATCCTTGTGTAAGGATCGACATAATCTATCGGCACTTCTCCGGCGGAGCCGACAGCGATAACCCAAAACGACACATCCATATCACGTAACATAGCGGCGGCTGTTTCGGGATGAACGAAGCCTGCGTTATTTTCTCCGTCCGTAATAAGGACGGCGACTTTGCGTTTCGCGTTTGATTTTTCAAGGTGGAGAGCCGCTGTAGAAAGCCCCATGCCGAGCGCGGTATTCTCCCCTAATTCACCGATACGCAGAGTCTCAAGCCTGAGATACAGCGTTTCCCTGTCCGTAGTCGGCGGCACAAGAAGAGCCGCGTCGCTTCCCGCCGCGACAAGGCCGATACTGTCGGACGGACGGCGGGCGGCGAAATCGGTAATCAGGGTACAGGCGGCGGTGAAACGATTCTGCCCGCCCATATCCAGAGCCGCCATGCTGGGGCTTACGTCCAAAACAAAAATTATATCCGCGCCGCGGTTCAGCCAGACAGTTTCCGTAGTTTTTATAACAGGGTCGGCGGCGCTGAAAAAAAGCAGAATGACTCCCGCAACTTCCAGTATCTTCAGTAATTTGACAAGGCCGCTTATCTGCGTCGTTTTAAAAGGAACGCCTCCGGGCGCGCCCAGCGGGATTGACGCCGCAAACGGATTTTTAAGACGGGAAAGGGCGAAGAGCGAGAGGGGGATTATTATAAAAGCCGCCGCCGCGGCAATGGGATTGTTCAGGCCAAAACTCATGCCGCCTCCTGTTTACTGCCGTTTTCAAAGGCGCTGAGAAAGAGACGCAGATCGCCTAACATACTCAGTATATCCTGTGAGCTGACATCTACGCCGGAAAAGCGAAGTTCGTCGCAGGCGCGGAAAAAATCTCTCAACGATAAAAAACTGAAATCAAGCGGAGTAAACTGACCCGGGGGCAGGCTCTCAAATTCGGCGGCAGTCATGGAGAGGCAGTTGTCTCCTGTAAAGACGCACAGGAATTCGCGGAATTCAATTGATATGCCGTCGAGGATTACGCGCTTGTCCGTGCCTTTTAACAGCATCCTGTGCAGGCGTTTTTCGGCTTTTTTCATGGAAGAGAAAAGCATACGGCGTTTCCATTTTTTGCGCAATTCACGAAGAAAGGCGCGGCCTTTTAAGAGAAACCAGATTGACAGAAGCAGAATAAAAACAAAGGCGGACAGAGAACCGTAGAGCAGAAAGGCGGTTCCCGGCATTGCCAGGGAAGACTCCGGTTCCGAAAGGACAGGCGCGCTTACGCCGCCGATCAGCGAGTTTACCGTAACGGAAAGACCCGGAAATTTTTCTCCGCCTATTTCAATAACAGGAAACTGCAATATGCCCGGAACAAAGGCGGTAAATTCGATCAAAAGCCTGCCGCCTGAATGACGGCGTTCAAGTATGATTCTGTGAAAGTCGATATCCTTGTCCTGCGGGAATCCGGCGGTAAGTACAATGTCGCCGTAATCTCCTGTGGAAGACGGCTGCGGTACGATAAGAATGGCAGGGTCTCCTACATAAATCCGGCGCGGTATAAGATAAGCGCCATCCTGGGCGCGGGATACGGCTGCGGTCAAAATAAAAAGCGCCAAAAAAAATTGTCTTTTCATAGCTTTTTCCGCCGTCTGTACCTGCTTCTGCCGCTGCCGAAAAATTTTAAAAGCGAAGCCGGAGCGTCATCTTCTGTAGACAGTTCCAGAAAAGACGCCCCGCTTCTTTTGCATTGGGTTTCCCATTGCGCGGAACGTTCCTGCCGCCACTGGAGCCAACTTTCCTTAAAAGATTCGAGGCCTGCGGGCGCTTCTATACGCACGCCTGTCTCCGGGTCTTCGAGCGTTATCAGTCCCGGATAGGGAAGTTCCGGCGGGTCGCAGATTCGAAGCGCGATTACGTCATGTTTTTTGCAGACGTTGCCAAGTTCCTGTTCCCAGTTAATGCTGAAAAAATCGGAAATTAAAACGACAAGAGAGCGTTTTTTAAGGAGCCTCTGCGCGCCTTTTAATGCGGACGCGATATCGCTGCCCTGATTGTCCCTGCGAGGAGATGAGTTGTTCTGATATTGAATCGCCGCCGTTACAAGCGACATAATATGCCGCCGTCCCTTGCGCGGCGGAAAAACTTTCTCAATATCCCTGTCAAAGAAAAACGCTCCCGCCTGCTGTCCCGTATGTTCGGCGGAAAAAGCAATCAACGCCGCGCAGATAAGCGCCTGCTCATAGGGACTTATGCCCTCCGCCAAATACCCCCTGTGCATAGACGGCGAAATGTCAACTAATATCAATATTGTCAGCTCACGTTCTTCCCGGAACATCTTTACAAACGGAGTGCCGAAACGCGCGCTGGCGTTCCAGTCGATTGAACGAATATCGTCGCCCGCTTCGTAATGACGGGCTTCGTCGAACTCCATCCCCTGCCCCTTAAAAACAGAGCTGAAATTTCCGGCCAGCATTTCTTCGGCAAGGCCGCTTGAATGAATCGGGAGATCGGTAATGATGCGCAGAAGTTCGCTTGTTTCCATACGCGATCAGGGGACGGGAATGTGGCTGAGGATTCTCCCGATGACGGCGTCGGCGTCCATTCCCTCGGCTTCGGCTTCGTAGGAAAGTACGATCCTGTGCCGCAGAACGGGATACGCGCAGGTTTTGACATCTTCGGGGCTGACATAATTGCGTCCCGAGAACATCGCGTTAATCCTGCTGACCCTGTAGAGCGCGATTGACGCCCGGGGAGATGCGCCGAACGACACGTAACGGTATACGCCTTCCGCCGGAGTTTTTATGCTTTCGGCGGTTTTCGATCTTGTAGAGGCCGGCCTTGTCGCGGTTACAACCGACACGATGTATTTGGAAACTTCTTCATCAACATGAATTGAATCGGCCATGCTCCGCAAAAACCCCAGATTGTCCCAGTTCAATACAGTCGAAAGAGGCGTTTTGCCCTCCGCCGCGCTGTAAGAAAGCGGCGAACTATTTTTTATAATGTCGAGTTCCTCTATGGGCTGAGGATAAACAACCAGCAGTTTCATAAGAAAACGGTCGAGTTCGGCTTCCGGCAGGGAATAAGTTCCCTCATGTTCAATCGGATTTTCGGTGGCGAGGACAAAGAAGGGGTCGGGCAGTTTCAGGCTTGTTTCCCCGATTGTTACCTGCTTTTCTTCCATTGCCTCAAGCAGGGCGGACTGAACCTTTGCCGGCGCGCGGTTAATTTCGTCGGCGAGAATCACGTTGGCAAATATCGGCCCGCGCCGGACTGAAAAGCTCCCCTTGGCCTGTTCCCAGATCATGGTTCCCGTTAAATCCGCCGGAAGCAAATCGGGCGTGAATTGAATCCTTTTGAATTCAAGCCCTGTTATTTCCGCGAGACTTTTTACGGCAAGAGTTTTTGCGAGTCCGGGAACGCCTTCCAGCAGAATATGCCCGCCCGCGACAAGCGCCGCCAAAAGCCCGTCTATCATTTCCTTCTGGCCGGTTATCCTGACAGCCATTTCCTTTCTGCACGCCGAAATAAGCGCGGCGCATCGATCCAGCTCTTCTTTTTGTACCATACTATATTTTAACCGCGCTGAGAAAAATAGTCGAGAAGATTTAAGCTATTGCTTGACAAAACAGTCTTTTTTTAGTATCTTTAAAGTACTTATTTAGGGGGCGGTATGAATATTAATTTGAAAGAAGATGTAAAGCCAATTTCTTACATAAAAACAAATGCTGCGGAAATGATAGATTATATAAATAATCATAAGAATCCAATAATTGTTACTCAGCGTGGTGAAGCAAGGGGAGTATTACTTGATGTTGAATCATATCAGGATATGGTTAACGCATTATCTTTAATGAAATTGCTGCAATTTTCCGAGAAATCTATCCGTGAAGGAAAGGTTTATGATAATGATCAAGTATTCCCGGAATTAAGAAAAAAAATCAGTCAAAAAAATGGCTAAAAAATATCATATAAAATGGGCTGCGCCTGCAAGGGAAGACATAAACGAGATTATTGATTATATTTCGCAGACAAATATAAATTATGCAGTAAAAATTTTGGATAAAATAGAATATCATGTTAAACAATTAGATATGTTTCCTGAGAGGCATCGAATTGTTCCAGAGCTGGAAAGATATGGTTATTTATTATACCGGGAAATAATAGTTGAATATTGGCGAATAATATACAAAATAGAAAATAATTTTGTGTATATAATGCTGGTAATAGACAGCAGAAGGAATCTTGAGGATTTGATATTAAAGAAAATATTATTACGGGAAAAAGAGATATAAAAATGACGTTATGTGCAAATGTTTGGAAAATGGTGTAAACTTTCCCCAGATTATACTTGACATTTTTTATTTTTAAAATTAATATAATGTAGGCTTATTTTTTATGGAGGATAAAATGACTTTTAAAGGTACAATAAAAATAGAACAAGAAGAAGAATGGTATGTTGCGACTTGCCTTGAAAATAATATAGCTTCGCAGGGGAAAACAATAGATGATGCAATGGTAAACTTAAAAGAGGCAATTGCCTTATATTATGAGGATGAAGTAAAAAAAGAGGAATTAAATTTTCTTCAAGAGAATCAGGTTTATATAACCAGACTGGAAATGGCAATATAATGGCAAAAAAATATCCAATACTCAAGCCCAATGAAATTATTTCAGCATTGTCGAAAAAGGGATTTGTCTATAAAAGTCAAAAGGGAAGCCATGCAAAATATTCCGATGGACATCGTGTTACTATTATTCCAATACATGATACTGTAGCCCGGGGAACTTTGAAAAGTATACTAATTCAGGCAGGAATAGAGTTAGAAGATTTTTTAGAATTATTATAGGGAATCATTTTTATAAAAAATAGAATTAAAAACCAAATAACCTGCACATAACCGTGTCGCCCGCGCCCGAATATCGCGTCCCCCCTATTTTTTCAAATCCCGGTAGAAATTTTCGTGGGAACCCAAAGCTAGAAGCGTGAGGGTTTCGCTGGCTTCATCAAATATGTAGGCAAGGAGAGTCAATTGGTTTATCATCCTGAATTTATAAACTCTGACGCGGTTTAAATCGCCCTTTTTTAATTCGCCGGTAAGGGGATTCAACATTAACTCTTTAATGGCTTTATCCAAATCCTGTTTTGCATTTGCGTGAAGCTTTTTTACCGTTTTTTTAAATGAGGAAAATTGAACAATTTGCATTGCCTAGCCGAATTCGTATGGGACAGGTTTTTCGCTTTTCATTTCTTCTGTGGACATAAGAATGTCTTTGATAAAATTATAGGGAAGTTCGGGATTTTCTTCCGCTATTCTGCCAATCTTTGCCCAGTGTTCAATTTGATTGGAAACGGAACGTGAATACACGGCGGCATATTTGTTCGCCGCCGAAATCGTGTCTTTGGAAAGTTTGACCGCCCTGCTATTTATCATATTGTCCTCAAACTTCAATACTGATCCACCCCGACGTCTTTCTCGTTGTAGGCGTTGCTTTCGTTGCCGGAGGCTAGTTCGAGGAGGTAGGATTGGTCGAAGCGGAGGGCTAGTTCGTCGGCTTGCGCTCTGGTGAAGTACATGGGTATCCGGGAGGAGTCTCTGTTGTTGTCGCGGATGGCGGGGTCAACGTAGTGCGCGTCGCGCTGGTATAGCGTGAAGTACGGGGCGTTGCTCACGAACAGGTAGCCGAGATCGATCCTGACTTCGGCTCGGGCGAGGATTGCGAATCTGTGCATTCGCCACATCAGGAAGCCCTGCACGGGTCCGTATTTTTGCCTTGTCTGGCTTCTGTTGGCGGTGGAAAGGTTGCGCGCGTCGTAATCGCTCTTGTATTCTTCGAGGGCGTTTATAAAGGCCGCCCGCCCTTTTCTGCTCCAGCATTGATAGTATGTTATCAGATCGGAGACGTATTGCAGGCATACGGCGTCCTCTACGGGATAATAGGTGAGGATCGCGGTATGTTTTCTTATTCCGGGCAGCGGGAAGGGGGCGTTGATTTGAACTTCAAGTTCACCCATTGGTATTTTCGGGGAGTTAAAGTTAACGGTAAAAACTTCTTTTTCCGGTCTGCCGGTCGTGTTGCACGCGCAGAGCGTGAGCGTTATTGTCAATATTATTAAGGATTTCTTCATTTTGACAGTGTGATCTTTTTCTTGCAAATGGTCAAGGGGTTTGTTACCGCAAAAAAAAGCCGCCCTCGCGGACGGCTCTCTCTGCAAAATTGCGGCTCTTAGAAGTTGTAACCGATTGTAACGGGAAGTGAGAACTTTGTTGCGTTTTCGGTAATATCAACCTGAATGCCGAGACCTATTTTACCGGGGCCTATATCTTTTGTTATATAGGGGTTCAGATAGAATCTGGTGTCGTCGCCATTTACGCTAAAGCCGATGTTAAGGAAGGCCTTGAAAATGCCCAAATCATAGAACGGCATTATCTGCGCATGAAGATTAAAATCTCCGTCTTTTACGAAGGTTGACGCGGCGCGGAACCTTACTCCAAAGTCGCCCGAAGAGAATCCTGCGCCGATTGATAAGCCGACTTCATTAGCGTCAGCCTCTGAATTAAGATCAAACTTTACAAGAAGAACAATCGGGATGTTTTCAAGGGCTTTTAAGTGGAATCCTATACCAAGCGCGCCGTACTTAGTATTAAGTACATCATTCGTTATCGGATTAAGAGTTTCTTCGTAACTTTCGCTGTTGTAGGTAACATAAATTTGTCCAATGCCGGAAAGATCGTAGCTGCCCTGAACATAAATATATTTAAATGCGTCTTCAAGCAGCGACTCTTTATTAAGGAAAAGACCGAAATCAATTTCCAACCCGTCTATCGGTTTGAGGGCCAATGCGAACCCATCGCCGTGCCAGGCAAAACCTCCGGCATGACCAGCGCCGAAACTGTAACCTTCCATGTGGCCATAATCGGCGTTGCCTTCGTGAAAGCCCCAGCCTACAATACCGTCATATCCCCAGAAGCCGTCAAAGTTACCAAGTGATAACCTAACTTGGGGAATCGGCTGCCACCATGCCCAGCTTTCAGCAATGCTGCCAAATAATAAGTTGTAATCATCACCACCAACATTTACGGTAGTGCCGCCTAAACCGCTGATCTTCAATTGAGCTCCAATTGTTCCTTCCTCATTCTCTCCAGAAAGTTTAACGGTAGCATCAGTTATGCCTGAATGAGTAGTCGCATCATTTACGCCGTCGTTATCCACCACAACCCACTGAGCTCTAAATCCACCGCTTACCTGCGCAAAAGCGCCAACTGCCAGCAGCGCGAAAAGAACTGAAATCGCTATCAGTTTTTTCATAAATTCTCCTCCTACAAATTAGGGAATAAACAGCCTCCTGCTTATTTCCCTCTCCATGTTTTGGCTGCTGAAAAAAGGAACGTTTATTTCTTGCAAGGTTTTGGGGGGGGGTTGGAGAGGGGGATTTGAGGGTGTCCGGCGCGGG
>JGI24698J34947_10000404_pt1 | contig 19671 bp, 19 predicted proteins | sample TergutMp193P3_FD_34947 | JGI IMG/M metagenome (IMG submission 34947) | reverse complement strand
TATCTCCCAAAAAGACAAGCGTTAGGTGAAGATTACCGGGGCGGGAAAAATTTCCCTTTACAGACTGGGATTTGATTTTGTCCTGAACGGAAAGCAGGAGGTTCTTTGTCTCATCGTTGCAGTTAATTGCTATAAAAAGACGCGCCATGTTGACAGCCTCGTGGTTTAATCACGCCGTTACTCGATCTTGAAACGCTGATCTTGTTCACCGCTTTTTTATTAGAGTTGTTTGCAAACCAACCGGATCACCGAACAAGTCCATTTATCTCTTTCTGCGCGACATCAAAATCAGGCGCAATAGATTTGCAATCGCGGTGAGCGCGGAAGCCACGTAGGTCAACGCCGCGGCGGATAAAACTTTTTTTACGCCCTTAAGTTCTTCTTCGTTCAGGACATTGTTGGCGCGAAGAACGGCAATGGCTCTGTTTGAAGCGTTGAACTCTACAGGGAGGGTAACAACGTAGAAAAGTACGGCCCCGCCGAAAAGAAGAATCCCGATATTAAATAAAGCGGGGGAAAACATAAGTCCCGCCATCGCAATCAAGGGGCCGACCGAGGAGCCGATGTTGGCGACAGGCACAAGCGTGCTCCGCAGAACAAGGGGCCCCCATTTAACGGCGTGCTGAATTGCGTGTCCCGCTTCATGGGCTGCAACTCCCACAGCCGCGATTGAGTTTGAACCGTACACGGGCTCCGAAAGACGAAGTTTTTTCGACGAAGGATCGTAATGATCGGTAAGGGAACCTCTTACAGCCTCAACCTTCACATCGTTGATATTGTTGGATCTCATCAAAACGGCAGCCGCGTCCACTCCCGTAATTCCCCTGGAACATGGCACTTTTGAATATTTGGCAAACGTTGACTTAACCTTATACTGCGCCCACATGGTAAGAAGGATAGTGGGCCCAACCAAAATCAGATAATAAAAATCCATGTTTCACTCCTTAATATAACTATATCGCTTTGCTGACCGCATAACAATGTTTATGTAGCCGCCTGAGGGCTTCTGCGTACGGTGTAATCCAGCTTTGCGGGTCCCGGGTCTGCGCCTACCCTCGCAGCGCGGGAAAGCGTTTCCTTTTGAACGCGGAAAGGTTTTTCCCCATCCGGGGGAACTATCCGCGTCCATTTCCCGCCGCTGTCAAGGACAGAAGCCTGACAGTTGTCACGGAAATAATCGTTCAATACATCATACAATTCCGCGCGGAGTTTTTCATCCTGAATCGGGAATAAAATTTCCACGCGCTTTTCAAGATTGCGAGGCATCCAGTCGGCGCTTGCAAGGTAGAGTTCGTCCGCTCCGCCGTTGGAAAAGTAAAAGATTCGCGAGTGTTCAAGGTAGTGATCGACAACGCTGATCACCCTGATGTTTTCGGAGACTCCGGGAATTCCCGCGATTAAAGTGCAAATGCCCCTAACGCAAAGCGATATTTTTACTCCCGCCCCGGAAGCCTCGTAAAGCGCCTTGATAATATCAATGTCGGTGAGTGAGTTCATCTTCGCCATGATCCTCGCGGGGTATTTGTGTTTCGCCCTGTTCACTTCCCTTTCGATTAAATCAATGAAACGCTTTTTTAACCCGGTCGGGGCGATTGACAGCCTCATCATCGACTGAACTGTCGAGTAGCCTGTCAGCATATTGAAAACAAGACCCGCGTCATAGGCGATGTCTTCCCGGCAGGTGAAAAGGCAGATGTCTTCGTAGTACTTCGCCGTTCTGTCGTTGTAATTGCCCGTTGAAAGATGCACATAACGCTTTACGCGATCATTTTCACGGCGCATAACCATCGAAATTTTTGAGTGTACTTTAAGGCGGGAAAGCCCGTACACGACGATGACTCCGGCTTTTTCCAGCCTGTTCGCCCATGAGATATTACGCTCCTCGTCAAAACGCGCTTTCAGTTCAACGACAGCCGTTACGTGCTTGCCGTTCATCGCCGCCTGTTCAAGAGCCCTGACCACAGGTGAAAAAGCCGGAGAGCCGGAGTGCGAGCCGACTCCTGGAATCGCTCCGCCCGTTCTGTAGAGCGCGGTCTTTATTGATATTACCTGCGGGTCCGACGCGGCTTCCTGAAAAAAGCGCACGACAGGATCAAAGGACTGGTAGGGCAGATGCAGAATCACATCCCCCTGACTGATACGATCCCAAAGCGGAGCCTCTTCGCTGAAATCCGCCGACTGATGAATCTTCCACGGTTTTTCAATCAGGTCTTCAAGCCCCGCCACGTTTGCAAGTTCCATAAAATCAAACGGGTTTATCGGGCCGTCAACTTCGTAAAGATATTCGCTGTCCAGGGAAAAACGCCTGGCAAGCTCGTCCCTCAATTTGACGCTTCCCGGAGAATAGACCATCCTGATCACATCGGACACATCCCTGCCCTCAAGAACTTCCACCATCGCCTCGACAAAATCTTCGTCTCTCTGCTCGTCCACGGAAAAATCAGCATCCCGGTTAATTTTGAATAACATGCTCTCCTTAACGCGGAAGCCGGGAAAAAGATACGCGCCCCATGTAACAATTACGTCTTCCAGAAGAACCATCTGGAGTTTTTCTTTCTCTCCGTTAGCTGACACTCCCGCCTCACCGGGCAGCCAGATGATCCTGTCGAAAACGGGGGGAAGGGGAACTATGACTTTTAACTCCCCGGAAGGCGTGCCCGCAAAAAATGTTTCCGCATTTTCACCTTCACCGGATCGTTTTGCGGACAGATCAGGCTCAAGGAGAAAGGCGGCGTGAAGGGAACGGCCTTCGATAAACGGCATGGGCTTGTCGTCCTCAAGCCGAAGCGGAGTGAGGATGGGATACACCTGCCCCACAAAATAAGTGTCAAGGAAATCAAGCTGAGGGACGGAACAGGATTCAGGGCGTAAGACCATCAACCCTTTTTTGGCGAGGCCGGGAAATATATCTTCCCGCAGGCACTTGTACTGCCTGTCCAGAATTGAGTGTACCTTTTCTGAAATCGCCTTTATCTGCTGAGCGGGAGTGAGACCGCAAACATCAGCCGCCAAACCCGCCGCGCCCGAATTGTGCATCCTCTTGAGGGCGGCGACCCTGACCATGAAGAACTCGTCAAAATTTGAAGAAACAATCGACAAAAAACGGAACCGTTCAAGGAGGGGCAGGTCTTTCCGCAGGCCTTCGTTCAATACGCGCTCGTTAAAATCGACCCACGAAAGGTCTCGGCTAAGGCAGGGGAAAGGGCTTACTTCGTTTTCCGGCATCGTCTCCATAATCAGGGAGAATTATATCATTTAGTCAAAAAAATGTCACTATGAGACAGCGCCGATCAATCGCGGGTTATTTCACCGCTTCGGGGTATTTCCAAAACAGGTTCATACCGATTGTAACATACAGCCTTGCGCCGAACATACCATATCCATCCACCCAACCGGATGATTTTTCATAAGGCATTTTCACATCAAGATGACTTCTAAAATCGTATGTAAATATACTGCCCACGCTTATAAAAATTGTATCGGTTATATCAATCTTTGTTCCAATATCACCGCCGATTCCAAAGCTGAATGTCTGCTTTGTACATGGGTAATCCCCCCAATCAGGGATATATTCGGTATAGAAATTGCTATTCAACAAAAAACCTAAGCCAAAGGCAAATTTAAAATTTACCCTTTCCATCGGTATTCTAAATCCCGGACCAACAATCAATCCAATCTGCATATTAAAAACAGAATCACTGAAATTGTTTCTTGTGAATCTGCCGTCCTTTTCTACGACTTCAACTACAGGGAATCCGAAAAAAGCATCCACAAAAATTCCTGCATTCATTCCAAAAAAGAAACGATAGCCGCCAAAACTTATTCCGGGCGAACTCGTAGTGGTTTCTACAGCTTTTCCATCAACGTACGATCTTTCGGTGAAAATCCCATGTTCATACCCTAACGAAACCCATGATTCTGCAAGCCATTGAGGGAGGGCGTTGGTTTCATCGGGTTCATCAGAGAACAGGAACACTGAATTAACAACGACGGCAAGTATAAGGAACAGTAATATCTTTTTCATACGCTTTACTCCTCATGGCTCTTTAGCCGTAAAATTGCCTCATTCTGTGAAAACGCCAAGGTCAATATTGCTTAAATCCGTATTATTTGTAATATAAATCTTTGACCATGTCTGGTAATCATTGTCTCTATTAATAACAGTTACCAAAACCAGCAATTCTTGCGGAAATGAAAAAGCCGGAAGCGTTATGTTCCAATCCGCAGAGCCGTCGCCATTGGGCTGCAAAAATCGTACAGCCTTGCTTCCTATTTGATTGTCTGTGTTTAAAAAAAACATAACATAACTGGTTACCGGTTGTTCATTTTTGATAAGCGTCTTGATGGTTCCAGACAGCGTAATTGCCTCAAGGTTAATGCCGTTTGGATAATCGGGGAAAATAAATTCTATGTCGTTATCGTGAACAGAATACGTTACATTTGGCAAAGTCTTTCTAAACTGACCGCCGTTATAACCCACACGGATACTGCATAAAAACGAAGTGTCTGCAACAGGTTTATCGATATACCGCGACCAGTCTCCGTTGGGCTGAATGTTTCTATCAAAGAGCCCTTTCCCATCAGGAAGACGAACCGATATTATGGCATATTGAGAATTGCTGCCATTAACCGTTACGGGTAAATTTCCGTATAACCTTGCTATATCATAATTGATATTGCCAAGTTCAATAGTTGAAGTTCCATAATCTACCAAAAATTCATCTTCTATTTTTATATATGGCATAATGTCGTACATCAGGCAAGATACCCTGAAATAAACCTTGCAGGGAAGTTCGATGGGCCTATAGGCGGAAAGATTAATATCCCATTTATACCTTCCATTGCCAAGCCAGGTAATGGTTTGATAGTTATTGACATAAATATTGGTTCCTCCAATTAATTCACCTTTTTCGTTAAATGCTGTGATACTTGGAAGATATTCGTCATAATTATACGGCATACCATTGCGTGTAATAGCAATTTCTCCACGTACGATAAATCCTGTATCTCTGTAGGCAGGCCCATTGAAAAGATCACAGCCTGCAAATATGCAAATCACCGCAATCGCAAGAGAAATTTGATTGAATTTTCTCAAAGACAGCACAAATTTCATACATTTATTATAGCTTATAAGCCCTTCTTTGTCAACACAAATTGGTGCCTGACACCTACGCTATATGTAGCGTACTATGGTAGAAAAGGACGCTATATATAGCGTATATAATGGTGAATTTGATAAATGCCTTACCGGTCTTGTTCTGGAATGTACAGGCAGGTTATCAAACCCCGAACAGTTCCACAGCTTCCGCCAAATCATTGCACGTGCGCCAGACTGTCGAAAGAATTTCCTGCGGCGGTTCAATTATGTCCTTGATAAAAACGGAACGAATCCCCGCGGCGTATAGTCCCTGAAGACCGGCAGGCGAATCTTCAAAACCGGCGCAGAGACAGGGAGGAGTTTTTAGTTTTTCCGCGGCGAGAAGAAAAATATCAGGCGCGGGTTTTCCGTTTGCAACTTCGTCGCCGCAGGCAATAGAGGCAAACCGGTTGAGGATACCGGCTTTTTCAAGCATTTCCAGCGCGGTTGCCCTGCGGGTGGAAGTGGCGACAGCAAGCGGTATCTTCGCGGAGCAAAGACGATCCAACAAAAACAAAAGTCCCTTTTTGTGCGGGATTCCCTTTTCAAATTCTTTTCTGCAAAGGAGCCTGAATTCACGGCGGTATTCTTCGTACGGAAAATCATCCCCGAATTCCTCCAAGAAGATCACGCGGGAGCTTTCTGAGTTTATCCCTATCATTCGAATAACGGTATCGTCATTTATGTTGTACCCGAATTTTTTTCCGGCCTGCGCCCAAAAGGGGAATGCCAATTTTTCGGTATCAAGCAGAAGTCCATCCATATCAAAAATTACCGCAGAAGGACGGAAAGTGGACTTGTCCGGGAACCCGGTTGGTTTCCTCACAACTCCAGTCTTTTTTTCAGTTTCCATAAATTAGTGTCCTGTAATATTCGGTTACCATAATCACAAAATGCAACTATGCATTGTGTCTTTTGTATATTGGACTTGTTCGGCAACTCGGTTAGTTGCCTCACAAGTCCTGCATTTTCGCAGCCTTTGGGCTGTGAAAATGCGATTTTTACAAGGAAGTTGTTCTGAAACTGAAGTTTCCGAACAACTCTATTACAGGACACTAGCTTAGAACTACCTTGTAGCCAAACACATCCTGAAACATCCCGCCCTTTTCTTCAATGCCCATCAGTTCAAGGGAAAGATCGTACGCCCTGTCAACATGAAGCACGACGGTTTCAAGACGGCGTTCGACGGTGATTTTTTTTATCTGCTGTGAATGGCCGCGATCCAAAGCGTCGGCGACGCGGAGAATTGACGCCATCTTCAGCACCAATATCCGCTCCTCACGCTGAAGGGTGATGTATTCGATGTCAGACTGTGAAGGCGGATTTCCACGATGGTAGTTGATAACATTCGCCACGATGTTAAGCTCGTCATTGTGAAGCCCGAAAATTTCCGAGTTTGAAACAATATACTGTCCGTGCTTTTGATGGCCGGACGATTTTATATAAGTGCCGATGTCGTGGAGAATGGCGGCGGTTTCAAGCATGATGCGGTGGCGGCGGCTCATGCCGTGTTCTTTAACAAGAGAGTCAAAAATCGTCATGCAGTGATACGCAACATGGCGGGAATGGGCTTCGTCAAAATGAAACTTGCGCCCAAGGTTTACGGCGGAAGCGATAATCTGCGAAAAGAATTCATCCTGAAGCGATGAATCAACTCCTGATGCCAAATCTACAAGATAGCCGTCGCGGATTGTTACAAACGGAACCGCAACATCCGTCGCTCCGGTACGTTCAAGAAAAAGTTTGAGTACCAAAAGGCCCGGAATTAAACCCTCCGCGTCCGCGTAGGAAATTCCAAACTGACGGACACAGTCCTCGATAGCGCGGTTACGCATCATCTCGGTAAACTGAATATAACTGTCGCGCCCGATTATCCGGCAGTTTTCGTTCAGTTCCCTCCCCGCCTGATCCGCCGCAAGACGGACATCGGTTCCCGCTGCTACAACCGTCCGCACATGGGCGAGGTCAAGCTCCGAGTTTAAAAGACTCAGCGTGTTTCTAATGTTCTCATTCAGATAACGCTCGTAAAAAATGCCAGCGCCAAGCCCGTGACGCGAATGTTGATCGATAATAATGGTTCCAAGTTTCAGGCTGTGAGCCGCGACCATCTGCCCCCGCCGCAAAAGCATTATTTCCGTAGAGCCCCCGCCAATCTCGATGATCATCGAATTGGCCTTCCAGAACAACGGCAAATCCTGCTTGAGGGCAAAACGCACGGCAAGGTACATCAGCCTGTTCTCTTCGATCCCTTCCACGATGGTAAGATCGAAGCCGGTTTCCTGATGCACGCGATCAATAAAAACATCCCTGTTACGTGCAACACGAAGTGCGCTTGTGGCGATTACGTGAATGTTGCTGTCGGCGATACCCCACCCCGTTAAAAGCTCGCGGTAATTTTGAAGTACCGTAAGACACTCCAGCATTGACTCCCTTGAGAGCCAGCCTGAGGTGAACACATCGCGCCCAAGGGCGACGGGACGCACGGCACGGTCAAGCACCTGCCACCCTCCGCCTGAATTAATTTCAGCAACATGAAGCCTTATTCCCGTGGAGCCGATTTCGATGATGGCGACTAACGTGGTATTCATGGCACTACAGTTTATCTATCAGCATTGAACATTTTCCCGAAGGAATGGGCAGGGTCTTTTTCTTTACACCCAGAATGTTGATTGTAAAATAGTAGAGCTTTTCGCTCTCCATGTGAATTTCCCAACCCCTGCCGCTCTTGTTGGAAAGAATTGTAATCATGTTGTTTTTCAGGGACAGATTTTCCACGCCCATAATTTCCAGGCTTGGAATGATCCAGTCAACGGTTTTGCGCGGGAGCGAAATAAAAAGCCCGACGATATTTTCGATGGTAAGGCAGATTGTAGAAAGAGCGTCATAAGCGAGGTACTGCGGGCGCGGAAACGAAGCCTTGCCCGGCCACTTCGCCGGCCCCTCTTTCGTCGGCATATACGCTTCCCAAAGATTGCCCTTGTGATGGTTGCCGTCGGGGTTCATGGAATCAAGCATAAAGTAAACGTGCCTTATCGCGCACTCCCTCGCTAAATCCCAACGCTGGTAACGTTCAAGCCCCTTTACCACCATAAACGTTAGGTGAGGATAGACCGACCCCCTGTAGCCTCTTCCCGTTTCATCAAAATCTTTTTCAGACACGGCAAGCGTTGGGAAAGGATGAGGAGTGCCGAAAAATTGAGGATCGGAAAGTTTTTTGATGATCCTTTCAGCCTTTTCGTCGTTTGGAATTTCAGCTAACAGAGGCCAGTAACCTGCAATGGTTTTGACGGGAACCTGTTTTTCGCTCCTGTTGATGTCGTAGTAAAAACCATCGTCATTGTTCCACATAAGGGAGTTGATTCTGGTTTTCAGGGAAAAATACTGGCGTTTATACTGGAAGCTCGTTTCCTTGTCGTTCAGAATATCGGCAAGCGCGGACATGTAGAGCATATTGATCGCCATCATCGTGTTAAAATCCATAGCGTAATATGCGTCCCCCCTCGGGGAATTGCTCATCCCGGTCGCCGAGAGGGGCGTTTTATACAGCCCGTTCGGCTTTTTAAACACCGAATCGATCCAGGCGGAGTACTTGCACAGAATGGAAAGCACATCCTTGACCCGCTTTTTATTGGCGGCCTTGTGGTAAATATTGTACTCAGCCCAGGCAAAAAGCGGGATTCCAAGCCCTTCCGGGTTGTCCCGCTCAACCACAGGCTTGCCCGTAGTAACGTCGTAGGCGCACCGAATGGCCCCATTCGGCTCCTGACGGCTGTAAAACAGGTCCAAAGTAGGGTTAGCCTGATAAATTTTGTTGGAATAGACCAGAAAAAACGAGGAAAAGATAGCGTCCGACTGAAAAACAACCGGCGCATCGGGATATGAGAAGAATTTGCCGTCTATACCGCTTTTTTCACCCCCATTATTCCAGCAATCCTGTATCCACGCCCAAGTTTTATCATAAATATCAACAAAATCCTGATCATAGAAATGAATCTTCGGGAAATCGTGTCTAATCACCATCACTCCTAAAGTTAAAAAACAAATGTATTCTAATAAATATACTATAAAAAACTCAAATTTGCCATGTTTTTTTACAGATTTTCAAGGGATTTTTCAGGAAAAAAGACACGTTTTTGTACCCAGAAATATGGTACAATTCAACCAGTACTTACTACTTGATATTATTGACTTGTTCGTGAACCCGGTTGGCTTCCGAACAACTCTAGTGTATAAAAAATCATACGCTTGTGAAAGAGAGACCAGAATATTGTTTACAGGGAGATTAAAATATGAAAATATGTATCGTTTTTATGTTTGTTGTTTTTATTATTTCATGCAGAAATACTAAGCCAGAACATAACAAGGATATTGCAAACTTTAATATAGAAAATTCTGAAGAATTGCAGATTAATACGAACAATAATGCAAATGAAAAAGTTTTAGAAAACGTTATTCCTGATGAAATAAAGAAATTCAACATCTTGAAGGAATATAAAATAATCAAAATATCAGAAGGATATGAAGTTCAATTTGATACAAAAAATATTCAGTTTCCATGGCACATGTGGGTTAAACCATTTTCATTACCGCCAAATTTGCCTGTAAGAGAATATACTCAGAATTTTGAATGTTATTATATCAGACCGCCTTATTCCAATAATGCCATTCCCCTGATCGCGAGAGGTGAAGACAAAGATGGCTATCCTGATGAATTCTACAGTATATATAATATATCAGAAAACACTTTTAGAAAAATAAAGGCAGATGATTATATGTGGCTGTTTCAAGATACTGATCGCGGCGGTACATGGTACAGTATTTTTTCGCCGGAATGGACATTGATTATTACTACTGGTGGGATGATACTTCTTGACAGTGATTCCAATAGGTTGGTTGATAATCTTGAAGATCTATATAAAATGGTATTACAGGAATTTCAAAATACAGTATTTGATAATGAATATATTTTGGAAACTATTAGACAAATAAATAATACTGGAGCAGCTATTATAACAAGATATGGTTCAAGTCTACGTGCATGTATGGATTTATCTGATGGTAACGGAGATGAAATTATATATGTAAATAGATATAAAGTTACAAATGCCCCTCTTTATTTATTAAAAAGACTGGAAAAATATTTTAATATTGAAATCTATAAAAATTTTATTCCAGAGGAACCGCTACGCAGTAGCCTTATGTTTAAGGCAGATATTTATGATAATGGTTTTTATATTCATGATGCGCAAAGATTAGTTTTATTCGATTTAAAAGAACATAAAGTAACTGAATATATTTTTGATCAAAATCTATCTGAATTAACTGGTAGTTATTATAATTTCTTTATTTATTTTTTGGAAGGCAGTAAAGAAATATATATAGATTTATACGATGTGTCGCCCTCTAAACGTTTTTCCAAGATTTTTAAATATAGCTTATAAAAAAAGTTGTATGTCATTTTGCCTAAAGTTATGAAAGGTATTGATTAAATAATATTTTTATTGTTTAATAAAACGAGGAAATACAATGAATATATTTAGAAATATTGAAAAAATTAACTTTTCGAAAATATTATTAATTGATAATACCATAATGACATTAAATATTTTTATAATAATATTTTTTTTTCATTCAATGTTTTATAATTTAATATTACCAGAATATATTAATAAATCATTTTATTTTTTTGGTAGATATTTTTTAATAAAAATAATTATTGGATTTATATTATTATTGATTATCTTATTTCATAGAAAACTTATTAAAACAAAATTATATTTCTTAATTATTCCCCAATTGATTTTATCAATATTTTTTTTATATGTTTTTATAGGCACGATTATAATAAATAAACTCAACGTTTTGGATTATTTGATATTGGGCCATGATATAATAATAACCGTTGTTTTTACACCAATATTTCAAATATTTTGGATTAATACTGTACAAAATAAAAAACTTATAATTTTATCTAATATAATTTCGCCTATATTAGTATTTATTAATAACTATGGTATAATATTGTTAATATTTAGTGGATAAAACAGGCAAAACGGCATATACAACCAGCACGTTGTATGTGATTTTTACCTCGCCTAACGTTCCCGGCTGGCAATGCGGGTGAAGGAGGCGTGGGAATGGCATACGTTAACAGCCCTGTTATGTGCAGTGTGCCCGTATTTTTTTTAAAAATTTATTATATTTCCTATCCCAAAATATCTATTTATTACTTCCAAAAAAATATCAAAATTATTATATCTATTTAAACTTTCAATATTACTCCCAAAGAAATAATCATATAAATACCCATATATCGAGTTCTGAAATATATTTTCAATATATATTCCATTTGTATTTTGATGTATATCATCAATGATATTTAATTTTTCATCAAATTCATAATTATAATCATTTATTATTATTATACTAATATGGATAATATGTTGAAATATTAATTTCCAAACTTTGAAAATCATTCATTAATTTAACCATTAAATTATTCTTAATAATATTATTGAAATATGCATTTAATCCATAAACGCCAGTATTAAAATATATTGAAATATATACTGCATCTATATTACCATTATTATTAGAGTAACCTATACTAGTCCTATTCCAATTAATGTATCTCCATTCAATTGTTTCTTCAATATATTTTCGAATAGTAGTATATATATTATCATATTCATCAAAAATATCTGCAAAAATAGAGATATTTAGAAGTACCAAAAATATTATGAATAATATTTTTCTCATATTCTTTATTTATAACCTATGTTTATTCTATTGTCAATATTAATCTTATATTTGACTTGTTCGTGAACCCGGTTGGCGTGCGAACAACTCCATTCCACCTTAAAATATATCCTCAATTCTCAGATGAAAATTAAATTCTTCCAGCTTGTTATCATAGCCAAAGTATAACCTTACATCTATCGTTCCCTTTGAAGGCAACTGAGTCCCAAAAATAAATACTTTTTCTACAAAAAAATCTTTTTCAGGATCATAGTTTATAAAAGCGCTGTTTTCATCAAGATGAATGTAGTTTTGATCGTAAATAACCGTAGTCGGCTCAATGTCATCGATGCCGTCTTTTCTAGTGAGTTCCAAATAGCTTGTTCCGTCAATACGGAAATCCCTCAGTTCCCTTAAAGTAGGATATTCGTATTCAACTTTTGGATAAATTAAAAAATAGAATACTATGCCGTCGGGGAATTCTTCTTTCCATCCGTCAGATTCATAATAGTTTTGCCTTTTGGCGAACGCCAAAGATACTTCCGACATTTCTCCGTCTTTTACAATTACGTTAAATGTTCTTTCCTGCTTTTGTACAGAGGCGCATCCGGCTAAAAAAATCAAAATCAAAAAAGATATTATAGTTTTTTTCATCTCAAGCTCCTTCTATTATTTTACATCGGTATCATTAAAGTGTCAACTCATTCTTTATAATACTTCAGGTTTAACTCTACCGCTTCAGTCAGCGATGAAAAAAGACTGAGCGATGATTCCAGATAGCCGTAGAAAGGATCACTGCTCTCTGTGGGAGAGTTTCCACCTTTCCCATCTTCAACCGGAGGGAACAGAAAACCGGCGACTTCTTTAACTTCGCTGTCCATTATGCGCCGTGTGATTGCGTCCAAATCCCGCAAAACTTTGTTACGCTGTTCAGGGTTCAGACTGCCCCTCAATGCGTTACGTGCTATTGCCTGTCCTTTTTGAGCCGCGTCCCTGATGCTTTCAAGTCCGCGTGTCAGGCCGGAAACGGCTTTCTCATAACGTAATGCCCGCGCACGTTCCTCTTGCGGTTCGTGGTAATCGTTTTCTATTTGGGAAAACGCCTCGTTAAGACGGCGGTCAATTTCATCGCGGGCGTCGGGCAGGGCAAGGAGAGTCTGCGCGTCCGCAGAAACAAGGCCGGAAATCGCAAGACCGTTTTGAAAGAGAGCGAGGTTCCGCACTTCGCTGTGTTGGCTGAAACGGTTTTCAAACCAGGCGGCATAGAGGGAAAGCCTGCGGTCGGTGAGTACCTGCCCTCCTGCCACGGAACGCGCCCTAAACGGAAGGCCGTCGCGCAGGGCGCGTACCACCCATGTTTCCACAGGCTTAAAACGGTTGGAGCCTGAGTTGGAGCGTTCCTCAAAAAGCGCGCCGTGGAAGTGTGTTTTAAAATCCGGGAAGGAGAGGTCAAGGCCCGCGATCCAAATTTCACGACCGCCGAGAACGCGGGCAAAATCCCAGGCGGTGGTGGCGACGGAACCTCCCGCTCCCAGTCTTCCCTTTGGATCAACCTGGTCTTCAATAAATTTGCCAAGAGGGAAAAGGGAACCGCATAGAAAAATATTTTTAAAGGGAAGCCTTAATACCGGCGGGTACACGGCGGATTCGGCAATTAACGCTGTCCGTCCGCAGGCACAGCGGTCAAGGTGGCGGCTGTTCCAAAACTGGGGGTCTACTACGACGACGAAATCAGGCTGTACTCCGTTCTTTATAAAAAAGCGAAATGATGTGTCAACAGCGACGACAATGCACCGCCTCTGAATGTCGCGTAACAGGGGAGCCGTTTTGTCAAGACCGGGACCGGCGGCGGCAAGGAAAACGGGCAGTTCCTCTCCTGAACCGCCAGCCGACGCAAGAGCCGAAAGCCCTGAGATTCCCGGGCAATCGCGGATCGCGGTTTTGTTACGTGAAAGATTTCGCACCCATCGTTTCCCGAAACGTTTAAGGGTGGCGCTGTTTACCTCGTCCTTCATTTTCCATGTGCGGATGCGCTCNTCTACNGTTTTNTACCACTGTTCATCAATGCCGGTAAGCGCCCTGTTGCGTATAACAGCCGGAACCTGTTTATCTCCGCCTTCGGGAACAAGTTCGCTCGCTATTCCAAGGGCGTTTGTTATCCCCTCCCCTGTCCCGCCGACAACAAAGATGATCCTGTCTTTGCAAAGGAAATCGCTGAAATCACGAAGCTCCATCGCTTTAAGCAGAAGGTTCGGGTATTTTTCTACAATAATTACCGGCTGTCCCGGTTTCGCGTAACAAGCCGCAGCAACAGCCGCGTATCCAAGGCCAAATCCAAGAACGACGACAGGCCCGTTTCCGCTAACAGCCTGAGCCAGACGCTGNCCTTCCCTCAGCGGNTCGCGCATGGAGTGAACATAAATTCCTTTAACGCAAAGCGAAGGGTCTCCTGCGGAAGAAGTTTCGATCTTTATATCTTCGGGAGCGAGATCGTATTCTCCGTTGGANGTGATCTCCTCAAGGAGCCCGCCGTATTGACGGCGGANGATTTCGCTGTTTCTTTCCCAAAACNCNGCACCTAAAAAATTATTAAACTTATCTGTACTACTCACAATTAGAACTCATTTTTTAGGTGCCGGGCTATTCCAGTTCAAGAATGATCGACATACCGTAGGTTGCCTCTGTTCCCGGCGGGGGGCTCTGGCGGCGGACCCANCCGTCGCCCCGNATTTCCACATTTATATCGTCACGTAACAGGAGGGGCAGAAGCACGCGCTTGGCAAGACCCGTATAATCGGGGACATAGCTCCCGATAGCGGGAAGGCGGCTTGACGGTATGTTTACGGTGGAAGGGTGGGTGATCTGCTGGTTGCGTCCTCGGGGAATGCCAATGTAATCGATGAGCGCTTCTGCGGCTTCGCGGATTGCGGGCGCGGCGATTCTTCCGCCGAAAACTTCACCCTGCGGTTTTATGATGGCAAGGTACAAAATGAGCGAAGGGGACTCGGCGGGAAGCAGAGCTATACAGCTTGCCAAAAAGTCGGTCTCAGAATATCTGTTGGTCCCCTGATCGATTATCTGTGCAGTGCCGGTTTTCACGGCAATGGAAAGATCGTCAACAGCGGCGCGCCAGCCGGAGCCGATTATAGAAGCCGCGTCCATCATATAAGAGCGCATGGCTCTTGCGGTTTCCGCTTTAAGGATACGCCGGCTCTCCCCGCCTTCCCACTCCGTTACGGTTTTGCCGTCGGCTGAAATAATTTTCGACACAATTCTTGGATGAACCAGCACTCCGTCATTTGCGATTGCGGAAGCCGCCTGAAGCATCTGGTAGGCGGAAACCGCGATCTCCTGGCCAAACGCCAAAGTGGGTTTCGATCTTTCAGACCAGTATTCGCTGGAAACAAAGTAGCCCGTTGTCTCGCCGGGACTGCCTGCCCCGGTCCGAGCCGAAACCGTAGTTGCTCAGTAAATTATAAAAGGCGTTACTGCTGATAGACTCAGAAGCGTGGGCGGCTCCGGCATTGCATGAGTGGATGATTATATCCCTTGCGGTTACTCTGCCGTGAACTCCTAGACAGTTAATCGGACTGCCCCTTGCCGGCGTATATGAACCGTTGCAGTAAAAAACTGAATTGCCGTCGATAGCCCCCGAATCGATCATCGCGGCGAGGGTAAAAACCTTGAACACTGAGCCCGGCTCATAAGCCCAGATAACGGGCCTGTTCATCCGGCTTATCACATTGGAGGCGCGGATATTGTTCGGGTCAAAACCCGGAAGAGACGCGGAGCCGAGAATGTCCCCGCTTCGGGGATCCATCGCAAGGAACATCACCGCTTCCGCCCCGGTTTCGTTCATGGTACGTTCGGCGATTTGTTCCAGAATGTACTGAACATTTGTATCAATGGTCAGCACAACCTGCGAACCCTTGCCGTCATTTTCAAGACCGCTGAGGACATCGTTAAAAGCGTATTCGATTCCTTCGTTCCTGTCCCCCACAAAACCGATTACCTGGCTGGCGAGATTTTTTTCAGGGTACACCCTTCCCGTAAACGGCTGAACCATCACGCCCGTGATCTTTTTCTCCACAAGCAGGGAGGAAAGCCGTCTTGCCGAAGCGTCGTCAATCTGCCTTTTCAGATATAAAAAGTTTGATTGTGAAGAATTGATCTTTTCGCGTATTTCAGAGGCGGGCATTTCAAGGAGGTCTTCAAGTTCAATTGACAAAACGTCAATATCAGAGATTGAAGGCCGCCAGATGCTGACATCGGCAAACCTGATTTGAAGGGCGAGAAAACGCCCGTTTCGATCCAGTATCGGACCGCGTTCCGCAAAACCGCCTGATTGACTGGGGACAGTAACAGGATTGCCCCTTGATATCATCATGGTGTAAAAAATGAGCAAGTACGCGGCAAAAACGCCCAAAACGGAAAAAAAGAAAATGTAACGGCCTTTCAGATTCATTTAGTACCCCAATACCTTTCCAATAATGTTATCCGCCGGGACAGGCCCGTAGGAGCGGGAGTCGTAAGACGCAAGCTCGTTATCCCCATGCGCGATAAAGAAGCCGTCCCCGGCAAGAGAAGCGCACCGTTTTACAGCCAGTTCCCCGGAAGGGGTATAAAAAACCACCACTTCTCCCTCCGCCGGATTAGCCCAGCGGATCAGATATTTCTGGCGCCAGGGAATCTTAAGCCCGTACCTCAAACGGCTGATAACAAGGACAGAGCCGTTTTGAATTGCCGGTTCCATTGACTGCCCCTGGGCTATCATAAAATCGAAAAAGAACAATTTCAGTACAAACGCCGCCGTGAGAGCCAATAAAACAGCTTTTGTACTATTCATATATAATCCCATTTGCAATTTTTGTCGATAAACCCAGTATGGCAGCAATAATTGAAAATCAGCACATCGCAAAACGAGGCTGTTCCAACCGGCAAAAATCTTCACCTTCAAGGCATAATAATAAATCGGCAGGTTTTAACGCCGGATTTATGAGCCATTTCAGCCAAAATCCTGTAAATACAAAGAAGAAAAGTCACTTTTCCCCCGCTTCCGTCGGGAGCATTTTTAAAAAAGAGCCGGAGCGCGGTAAATACCGGACTCAGTATAAAAAACGGATAAAAACACTGCGCGAAAATGTGGAAAAAACCACAAGAAGCACAAGGCGGAGAAGCGGGTTCAGTTTTCCTGTCCCATCCGCGGCGACTCTCGCTGTTGCCGCCGGAACCGTCCTGATAGCCCTTGCGGCGTTAAAATGGGAAGATTTGAACATACAATCGCCTGCAAACTACGCGTTCGCCCCCTCTGCAAATGAAAATATCGAAGACCGCGCCATGCGTTACGCCGAAACCGGAATTTCCGACATTACCGCCATATTCCAGCTTTCCGAAACAGTTGCAAATTCCACAATGATAATACCCGCCTCGGCTGAAACCTCAAGTTTTAACGGCGAAACTGAGGCCCCGCACGAACTTTTTGTTACCTTCCAATGGGATCAGTACAGGGTGCAAAGGGGGGATACCGTAAGCGGTATAGCGAAAAGATACGGAGTTTCCGTCGGGGCTATCATCGCCTCTAATGAAATCCGCAATGCAAGGCAGTTGCAGGAAGGGGTCGTGTTAAGAGTACCAAACATTGACGGCATACCCTACACCATAAAAACCGGCGATAATCTTTCCAGAATTGCCGCGTCCTTCAACGTGCCCCTCGAAGTTATACTGGATGTCAACGACATAAAGAGCGACAACATCAAAACGGGGGAAACCATCTTTATCCCCGGCGCGAGGATGAACGATATTGATTTAAGGTTAAGCCTGGGCGAACTGTTCATCTACCCGGTACAGGGCAGGTTTGTTACCAGCCACTACGGTATGCGTAAAGACCCAATCAGCGGGCAGTTGAGCTTCCACACGGGCATTGACCTGAGGGGAAACAAGGGAGCGGCGGTCATGGCCGCTATGGAAGGGGTTGTTTCGGTGGTGAGCGAAAACTGGCTGTACGGAAAGTACATCATCCTGAGCCACAGCAACGGCTTTAAGACCCTCTATGCCCATTTAAGCGCCCAGTCGGTCAAAATGGGCGACAGGGTAACTCAGGGCAGAAAAATCGGGGAAGTGGGAGATACCGGCTACAGCACAGGCCCCCATCTGCACTTCAGCATATATGACAGAAACGGAAAATATGTAAATCCGCTCGAATTAATAAACTAAGTATGGTATACTGAGGGAGACTTTATGCAAAAGCTGATATTGATACTTTTAGCGTTTTTGGCGGTTTTTACCTATATCCGCGCCTTTGAAAGGGCCGAAGCTGAGGAGATTCCGGTTGAAATTTCTGTGGAAATTGTACGCTAAAATAGATTAAAATGAATATATGACACTTGGCGAAATGCCCGCGGCAGTATCACCCATAATCTCCTTCAGCGACGTGGTGGATGAGACTTGCGAAAAATTGATGGATCGGCAGATCAAATACTCAATCCGGCGTATTCAGAAGATGGAAGAATGTCTTGCGTCTCTGGAACAGGAACTGGATGAATTCCTCCTCCAAAAAAACAGGAAACTCAGATGAAAGGCCGGAAAACCCTCCTTGTGTTGGTTCTTTCACTCCTTGGGGTTTTCCGTCTTTGGGGAATCAGTTTTAACGGCTTAAACCTTTCCGCCGACGACAGGCTTCTGTTCAGGGCCGAATTTGAATCCCAAAAGGCTCTGTTCGTTGCCCGCCTTGAAGATCTGTCCATTCAGCAACTGACCGCCTTTCCCGAAAGGCTTGAGATAATCGACAACGGAAGGACAATCCTGGCTCTGAGCAAATTTGGGGCGGTCAAAATTCCAACCGAGGGCGGACTGCCCTCCGTACTGAGGGGATTTCCCTCTTTCGCTTCGGGGAACATTCCGCTAAAGGGCAGGACTGAAGGTTTCATCGTTTCACCGGACGGACGCTGGATTCTCTACATCGAACCGGTAAGCCCGGCTTTCGGAACCCTGTATCTCGTGGAGACGGCAAACGGTTCAAAATATAAAATCAGCGAAAGGGTTGAACTGCCGTCGCAGGATTTTCCCGTCCGCTGGAGTCCCGATTCCCGGCTCTTTGCCTACTCGAAAAACGGCAGTCTCTACTATTTCCCGATTATAAACGACTTATCCGTAATAGCCGACGAGCGTTTCAGGCAGATAGGCCCCGGCGGGATAACCTCAGTCCTCTGGGGGGGGCAGGGCGATTTTTTTTACTTTTCTGGAAATACCCTTTACCGCGTAATACACCCGGAACTTTTTACAAGAACCGTATACGGTGATTTTCTTTCGATAGGCACTGTCGCCGCTTCCCTTCCCTTCGATTTTGAATCGGGTTTTGACCGTTTCTGGATTGCCCCTGATTCCAGCTCAATACTGATAAACAAAAGAGGGAAAAGCATCTTCATCTTTCAGTTAGGTGAAGATCAGTACAGCAATTCTGTTCTTCCCCATATTATGATTCCGCAGGGAGCGGGCGGAGTAAATGTGCTTTGGGCTTCCACAGGCCAGCTTACAATTGTCTCCTCACTGCAAAAAGAAACAATAGCGTGGCGTTTTGAGACGGGCGCAAGTTCCGTAAGAACGCTTGCCTCCGCGAGCGTCCCCATTTCATCTAACGGAGCTGTTTCCCCCGACGGAACAAGGGCGGTTTTCTGGGGCGAGAACGGCCTTGAACTCTGGAACTTTACCACATGGCGGCTTATACAAAGATTGGGCAATGAACCGGTACTTTCCTGCGCGTGGATCAACGACAGGCAGTTTATCGCGGGAAGCGAAAA
>JGI24698J34947_10000403_pt1 | contig 19691 bp, 16 predicted proteins | sample TergutMp193P3_FD_34947 | JGI IMG/M metagenome (IMG submission 34947) | reverse complement strand
TTGTGGGTGTACTCCGCCGAGGACTTCTTCGTTATCGTCTCGCGGTAAGCGACACGCGGCACACGGGTCTCCACTTCGATTTTCTGGTTCGCCTTTATCTTATCCAGGATGATGTTGATCTGGAGTTCGCCCATGCCGGAGATGACCGTCTCCTTTGTCTCGGCGTTGTAGACGTACCTGAAGGTCTTGTCTTCCTCGGCGGCGCGCACGAGGAACTCGCCCAGCTTGTCGTCGTCTTTTTTCGCCGTCGCGTTAACCGCGATGGAGTGAACCGGCTCGGGTAGTTGCAGCGGCACGAAGAGGAGGCTCGCTTCGCCGGCCACGGTATCGTTGGTTTTCAACGTGGCGGATTTGGCGATGATCCCGACGTCGCCGGCGCAAAGTTCCCTCGTTTCTTCCAGTTTTTTGCCAAGGCAGGTGTAAAGCTTGCTCACCCTCTCCTTTTTGTTCTCGGTCGCGTTGAGGATTTCCGAATCCGCGGCAAGTTTTCCGCTTATTACCTTGACCCAGGAGAGTTTTCCGGAGAACTGGTCGTATACGGTTCTGATAACAAGGGCCGCCAGAGGTTTTGAGGAATCCAGGGGGATATCGTGCTCTTTCCCGTCCTTGTCCAGAACCTTGTCCGTGAAGGAAGCGGGGTTCGGGCCGGCCGCGGCGACGAAATCCAGGAAGGGGATGAGCCCTGAGTTTTTTAAAGCCACTCCCGCGAATGCCGGGGTGAACTTGTTTCCCGCGAGGGCCTCGACAAGGCCCTTTTGCATTTCTTCGGGCGAGAGGGTTCCGCTTTCGAGGTATTTTTCCATAAGGGCGTCATCCCCCTCGGCGGCGGCTTCCATGAGCTTCTCTTTGGCCCCGGCAACGGCGGCCTCGTAATCGGCGGGTATGGGGCCTTCCTTTTCAAGCCCTTCGTCCGCCGGGGCAAACCAGGCTTTTCCGTTGAGCACATCGATGACACCCTTGTACTCCGAGCCTTTTCCCATGGGGATCGTTACCGGCACGGGTTCGACTTTGAATTTCTCCTTTATATCGGCCAGGACGTTGTCGAAGTCCGCCCGCTCGGCGTCCATGCGTGTGATAAACACGCCCCTGGGTTTGTTTCTTCCTTCCAGGTTGCGCCAAATTTTCACCGTTTCGATCTGGACGCCGGTCTGGCCGTCCACGGTGAGGATGGCGAGTTCCGAAGCCCTGAAGGAGAGGATAACGTCCCCCGTAAAATCCGAGGAGCCGGGGGTATCGAAGATGTTTATTTTTTTGCCGCCGCGCTCAACATGGGCCATGGCCGTGTGTATGGAAATTTTTCTTTCAATTTCTTCCGGCGTATAATCGCTGGTGGTTTTGCCGGATTCCAGGGTCTCCGCCCTGGGAATGGCCCCGCCCGCGAAGAGCAAGCGCTCGAAAAGGGTTGTTTTACCGGTGCCTCCGTGTCCGGCGATAGCGACATTTCTGATAAGGTCGGTGGTAAAACTCATAGACTCTCCTTTAAGGCGGGAATTTTCAGTATTACTATAATGAAGGAGGATTGGCGGATTGTCAATCGGTTAAGGGAGTAGGGGAATAGGGGAGTAAGGGAATAGGGGACATTGGTAGTAGGCTGTGTGCGAGTTCTTGACTTTTTACCGGAATTCCTTTATAAATAATATTAGAAGCTCGTAGCGGTTCGCTGCTGCGACAAGGGGGGGCGAAAGCCTCCCCTGAATTTTGTTTATCACTAATGATAAAGATATGTTTCCGATTATTGAGTTCAATGAATCAGCGTTTAGGCATGGCATATCAGAAACTCGTATCCGCTATGCCATGAAACGTCCAATCTATGAGGAATTGGTCGAATTGTATATAAACAAATGGCTGATTATTGGTTATGATATGGCTGGAAATCTTCTTGAAGTCGCGTATAATGTAATTGATGATGATACGGTAAACGTCTTTCACGCGATGCCGTGCAGAAAGAAGTTTCTGGAACAACTTGATTATTTCAGGAGATAAAACATGGCAAGAATGACCGAGGAAGAGGCAAACGCATTGGACGAAGCAATCACTAACGCCGATATTACGCTTAAACCGGGTAAGGGCGGCATATTTACACGTCAACGGGATCTTCTTGATGCCCAGGATCGGTCTGGAGATAACTTTATCGAAATTGAAAAAAAACCAGTCAATGTTGTCATGGATGACAAGCCCTTTTATGATATAAATAGCACTAAAAAACCGGAATGATGTAGTCATCATTCTGAAATTTTACCAAGACCCCCTCACTTCAATTTCTCTTTTGTTCATTTTAATTTGTGTTGTTCGTGCGAAAATTCTCCCCCCCTTTTTTACCTCCGTGTCACTCCGTGAAAAACTCCGTGAAACTCCGTGGTTTTATTTTTTCTTCTCTTTTCTTTTAAAAAAATCCTCCAGCACATCCGCCAGATCCGGGCGGCCGATTTCCTGAAGCGTGTACTCCACGCGGGCGTAAGGTTTGTTGATTTTGATCACACGGGCAAGGTCGATGGGCGTGGCGATGACAACGGCGTCGCAGTCCGCCTTGTTGATGGTGGCGGCCAGATCCCTTACCTGCTTGTTCCCGTAACCCATGGCGGGCAGGAGCGGCCCTATGTTGGGATAGGTCTTGTAGGTTTCGGCCAGCTTGCCTGAGGCGTAGGGCCTTGGGTCGATGATTTCCGCGGCGCCGAAACGCCGGGCCGCCACCGTGCCCGCGCCTATCTTCATTTCGCCGTGGGTGAGAGTGGGGCCGTCTTCGACAACCAGCACCCGTTTGCCGCGAATCACTTCCGGCTTGTCCACGCTGATGGCGGAAGCGGCATCTATCACCACCGCGCCGGGGTTCACTCGTTCTATATTGGCCCTCACTTGCTGTATGCTTTCGAAATCCGCGCTGTCGATTTTGTTTATCACCGCAACGTCCGCCATGCGCAAGCTTACCTCGCCGGGGTAATAGGAAAGCTCGTGGCCGGGCCGGTGGGGGTCTGTCACGGTGATCACAAGGTCGCTTTTGTAGAAGGGGAAGTCGTTGTTGCCGCCGTCCCACAGGATCACGTCGCAGCCTGAAGGGTCATTCTCGGCGGCGGCCAGAATGGCCCCGTAATCCACGCCTGCGTAAATCACGTTGCCCCTAACGATATGGGGCTCGTACTCTTCCATTTCCTCAATCGTGCACTTGTGTTTGGCGAGGTCGTCAATCGCGGCGAAGCGCTGCACCTTCTGGCTGGCGAGGTCGCCGTAGGGCATGGGGTGGCGGACCGTGATGACCTTGAGGCCGTGCCCAAGGAGTATCTCCGCCACCCGCCGCGAGGTCTGGCTCTTGCCGCAGCCTGTGCGCACGGCGCAAACCGCGATCACGGGCTTTGAGCTTTTCAACATGGTGCTCTTATGGCCCAGGAGCGTGAAGTCCGCGCCCGCGGCGTTTACCCTGGCGCTTAACGCCATTACGGTTTGGTACGGCACATCGCTGTACGAGAAGACACATTCGTCAACGTCGAAATGTTTGATGAGCCATTCCAATTCAGACTGTGGGTACACGGGTATGCCGTCGGGGTAGAGAGGGCCGGCCAGTTCCGCCGGGTACTTGCGGTCGGCGATGTCCGGAATTTGGGCGGCGGTAAAAGCCGCCACCGAATATGCCTCGTTGCCGCGATAGCATGTATTGAAATTGTGAAAGTCCCGTCCGGCCGCACCGATGATGATCACTTTGCGTCTTTGCATTAATCCCTATTAAAACCTGATTCAAGGCGCTTGTCATATATATTTTTTGGGATTATTATGAAATTTACTACTTTATTTTGATTTAGTGTGACACAAGGAGACGTAATGAAAAAGAAAATTGCCCTTGCCTATTCGGGGGGGCTGGATACGACGGTGATCATTCCCTGGCTTAAGGAAAATTACGACTGCGACGTGATCGCGGTCTGTGTGGATGTGGGGCAGGAGGCGGACTGGGAAACCATAAAGACGCGGGCGGAGACCACCGGCGCGAGCCGCGTTTATGTTGAGGATGTCAAGAAGGAGTACGTTGAGGATTTCGTCTGGCCTGCCCTCAAGGCTGGCGCGGTCTACGAGGACAAGTACCTCCTGGGCACCTCCACCGCGCGGCCCCTCATCGCGAAGGTACTGGTGGGCGTGGCCAGGAAGGAGAAGGCCGAGGCCGTCGCGCACGGCGCCACGGGCAAGGGGAACGATCAGGTGAGGTTTGACCTTGGGATTATGGCCTTCGCGCCGGACNTGGAAATCATCGCGCCGTGGCGGACCTGGGACATCAAGAGCCGGGAAGAAGAGCTTGAGTACCTCAAGAAGCGGAAAATTCCCGCGCCCATGAAAAAAGCCGATAGTTACAGCAGGGACGATAACCTCTGGCATATTTCCCACGAAGGGCTTGAGCTTGAAGACCCGGCCAACGAGCCTTCCCTTGGCCGCATGCTCAAGATGACCGTCCCCCCCGAAAAGGCCCCGAATAAACCTGAGTATGTTGAGATTGAATTCCAAAAAGGGATTCCGGTTGCGCTTAACGGGGAGAAACTCGGCGGGGTTGATCTGATCCGCGCCCTCAACAGGATTGGCGGGGCGCACGGGGTCGGACTTGTCGACCTGGTCGAGAACCGCGTGGTTGGGATGAAGAGCCGCGGTGTGTACGAGACCCCGGGCGGCGCGATTCTCTACTACGCCCACCAGGAGCTGGAGCATATCTGCCTCGACCGGCAGACCTATTCGTTCAAACAGCTCGTGGGGCAGAAAATGGCCGAAATCATCTACGGCGGCCTCTGGTTTACCCCCCTGAGGGAGGCGCTGTCGGCGTTTGTGGATTCCACCCAGGAGACGGTGACGGGCACGGCGCGGTTGAAGCTCTACAAGGGCAGCATCAGCGCCGCGGGGGTGAAATCGCCGTTTTCGCTGTACAACGCGAGCATCGCGAGTTTCGCTACGGGGGAACTTTACAACCACGCCGACGCGAAGGGCTTTATCAGGCTTTACGGCCTTCCGGTGCTGGTACGGGCTATAATGAGAAAAGAAGGGACCATGGATCAGGTACCGGGGAACAGGGAGAAGAGAAAGTGGGATTGAGTGATGAGCGGGAAGAACCGGACGCCGAATGACAAGACACAAAAGAGCGAAACAAACTCGGTGCTTTGGGCGGGGAGGCTCGCGGAAAAACCCAGGCCGGAGGCTTTCGCTTTTCAGGCGTCCATCTCCGTTGACAAACGCCTTGTCTTCGACGACATAGCGGGCTCGAAGGCCCATGTTGCCATGCTGGGAACGCAGGGCATTATTCCCGAAAGCGCGTCCGTCCGGCTGCTGCAGGAACTGGATCGGATAGGTGATGATCTGAGATCAGGTAAACTGAAGATCGATGAAGAAGCAGAGGACATTCATTCCTTCATAGAAGGAGTTCTGACCGGGAGGCTTGGGGATCTTGGGCGTATGGTTCACACCGGAAGGAGCCGGAACGATCAGGTCGCGCTGGATTCGAGGCTTTATCTAAAACGCCTCGTGCCTGATCTTTGCTTTGAGATAAAAGAAACGATTTTAACGCTTTTGAACATCGGCGAGAAGTACGCCGCCGCGATTATGCCCGGCTATACCCACCTGCAACGGGCACAGCCCGTGACCCTTGGGCACTGGCTCTGCGCCTGGGCGGCGGCCCTGGAGCGCGACCTCGGCAGGTTTGGCGGCGCCCTGGAGCGGCTCGACGAGTGCCCCCTGGGAGCCGGCGCGCTGGCCGGCTCCGGCCTTCCGCTGGACAGGAAGGCCGTGGCCTCGGCCCTCGGCTTTGCCCGCCCCTCGCTTAACTCCATGGACGCCGTGGCGGACAGGGATTTTGCCCTGGAGCTGGCCTCGGCCTCGGCTATCTTAATGATCCACCTCTCCCGTTTTTGCGAGGACATCGTCCTCTGGGCCAGCGAGGAGTTCAAGTACGTCGATTTGAGCGAGTCGTATAGCACGGGATCGTCCATCATGCCTCAGAAGAAAAACCCCGACTTTGCCGAATTAATCCGGGGCAAGTCCGGCCGCGCCGTGGGAAACCTTACCGCTCTACTGACCTTGCTAAAAGGCCTTCCCTACGCTTATGATAAAGACCTGCAGGAGGACAAGGAAGCCCTTTTCGACAGCCTGGATACGGTCTTTTCGTGTCTTAAAATGTTCAGGGGCATGATGGCGGCGGCGGAATTCAACACCGGCTGGATGAAGGCCGCCTGCACAGGCGGTTTTCTCGAAGCGACCGACGCGGCGGAGTACCTTGTACGCAAGGGCCTGCCTTTCCGAAAGGCCCACGAGGCCGCCGCGCTGATAGTGAGGGATTGCGTTGAGGCTGGAAAAAAGACCATCGCCGAATGTACACTGGAGGAATTAAAAAAACACTCGCCTCTTTTTGAGGAGGATATTTTCAGGGCGCTGGATCCGGAGGCTTGCGTAAAAGCGAGGGATTTGAGCGGCGGGCCTGCCCCGGCGGAAGTGCGGCGGCAGATAAAGACTCTGCGGAGGAGGCTGGAAACAAATAAAAGATGAGCGCGATGTTTTATAACCTTGGTATATTTGGCCGCCTTGTCAAAGGGGTGTGGTACTTCATAAAAAGGGGCCAGGCGGCCAGAAAAATACTGATAATGCAGATTTATTTTACCTGTGTGCAGGCCCTCGGGATTGTCTGCCTTTTGGCCGTCGGCATTGGCGCGGCGATATGCATCATCGGCATTCCCACCCTCGCCTCCTTTTCCCAGGATCGCCTGCTTTACACCCTCCTCATAACGATCATTACCAGGGAGCTGGGCCCCCTGCTCGTCGCCTTCATCGTTATCGCCCGCTCCGCGACCGCCATTGCCACGGAAATGGCCGGAATGGTGATTTCCCACGAGCTGGAAGCATATATATCGGTGGGTGTTGACCCAATAGAACACCTGGCGGTTCCGCGTTTCCTTGGGGTCACCATTTCAATTTTTCTGTTGAATATATTTTTTAGTATATTCGGCCTTGCGGCTTCCTTTCTTATCGCGCAGTTTTTTACTACCCTGCCGGCTTCGGTTTATTTTGGTTACCTGCTGGAGAGTTTAACCTTGCCGGACCTGGTTATTTCCCTCATAAAAGGAATAGGGTTTGGAATGATTGTTTCCACGGTGGCAATAATTCATGGTTTCGCGGTTGTGCGGGCCACAACCGAGGTACCTGTCGCGGGGCTGAAATCCGTTGGGACCGCCTTCGGGTGGTGTATAATAGTGGATATTATTCTTTCCGCTGTTTATTATATGGTTACCGGGTTTTAAGGGTGGTATGGCTGGGATTATCGAGCTTGATAATGTTTCTTTTTCCGCGGATGGTAATATAATCGTGCGGAATTTCTCCTATTCATTTGAAGCGGGGAAGACAACAGCCATCGTAGGCCCATCCGGGAGCGGCAAGAGCACGGTGCTGAAGCTGGCGGCCGGCATTCTGGTTCCAACCGAGGGCGTGGTAAGTTTTAAGGGCAATGACATCCTGGCGATGAACCGGCAGGAAAACCTGGATTTCCGCAGGGAAGCTTCCATGGTTTTCCAGGACGCGGCCCTCTGGGCAAATCAAAACCTCGATGAAAACCTTGCTTTACCCCTGCTTACCCATTTTCCGGAAATGTCCGCGCCGGAAAGGAAAAAACGTATCAACGAGGTGCTTGGGCAGGTGGGTTACAGGCGGGCGCTTAACATGCGGCCTTCGGCGCTTTCAATGGGCGAGCAAAAACTCATCGCCTTTGCCAGGGCGCTGCTTTGCAGTCCGAAGCTGCTTTTCCTTGATGAATGGACAGAGTCGCTGGACGATTCCGCCGCCAACAGGGCCGCCCAGATTGTGCGCCGACACAGGCAGGAGGGGAATTCGGTTATTTTCGTGAGCCACGATTTCCGCTTTGTAAAAGGGCTCGCCGATTATATAGTGATGATTGTGGGGGGAGCGTTCTCCAGCGTTGTCTCCCATGAACAGATAGAAAATGATGAGGATCTTGCCAATCGTATAGAAAGCGGCATTACATCATAAAGGGGTAATAAAGGGGTTAGGGGGTACGGCTGTTATGAAATTTGGGATTCGTTTCGCTGATCAGATTGTCGGTCTGGTTATTATCCTGGCGCTGGCTTCCATTGCGTTTGTTATTGTGATGCTTGGGCAGGCTCAGCGCTGGTTCGCCAAGGATCTGGACTTTACTACTGTTCTACCCACCGCCGGGGGCTTAAGTAAAAACATGGCGGTTCAATACAGGGGCTTCACCATTGGAAATGTAAAAGATTTCTATCTTAATGACAATGACAATGTCGAAGTTGTTTTTACCATTCATGAGAATTACACAGACCGGGTCAGACAGGGTTCCATTGTGGAACTGCAGAATGGCATTATAGCCCTATTGGGCAGTTCGTTTCTGTTCCATCCCGGAAAAGGCGAAATACTTGCCGAGGGTACGTTTATACCAATAGCCGGTACTCCCCAGGCCAGGGAGCTTGAACGACAGGGCCTGGCATCGGTATCGACGAGTGAAGACCAAATCTCAAATTTGCTGACCCAGGTTAATTCGACTCTTTCCGGAGTGAACCAGCTGCTAGCCGATCTGGAAGAAGCTTTAGGGCCGGGAACCGACGCCACAGAAATTGGCCAAATGATCGGCAGCGTAAGAACGACATTGGCAGGAGTAGAGCCGATTCCTCAAACCGTGAACAACACGGTCAGCAGTATTACAGCTGAGGTTAATCGTGTTATTGCCAATATCAACAGCACGCTCGCCGAATTAAACCAACCGGACGGCCTCATTTACACGGTGCTTGACACCGACAAGGAAGTGTATACCAGCCTGGTAAGTTCCCTTGAGTCTGTCTCCGGTATTCTTAGCGGCATCGATGAGACCGTGGCCTTCCTCCCCAGCCAGCTTCCCCAAATTGCGGGTATTTTATCGGATCTCAGGGGGACTTTGAGTTCTGTTGATGATGTGTTAGAAGGGTTGACAAACAACCCCCTGCTCAGGGGCGGCATCTCCGACAGGCCGGCGGAAAGTCAATCCACAGGCCCCCGGAATATACGGTTTTAGGGGATAGCATATGAAGGCAAAAAAAAATAAAATTTACCACGAACCGACACGAACGGCATACCTTCGGTACGACACGAACACAAGAAAAAAAAATCAGATTAATAGTTCGTGGTGTTCGTGGTTAATTATTCTTCTTTTCTCTTTTATTTTGTTTGGTTGTTCTTCCGCGCCGAAGAAGGCGGCTGAAATAAGGGTCGACCGGAATGTTGCGATACAGCAGTTGAATTTGGTAAACCAGCTCGTGAGCCGCGGGCGTTACGACGACGCCCTGCGCGACTTGAGAGAGGCCAGACGCCTCGCCGTTAGTACCGACGATCCTTATCTGCGGATAAGGACCTCAATAAGCCGTGGGGACGTTCTCTTCGCGCTGGGCCGTCACGACGAGGCTTTTGCTGAGTGGGACAACGCGAGCAGCGAGGGAGACGCTTCGGGTGAACCTGTCCTCGCGGCTCTGGCGCGCATCTACGCGATTCGGGCAAAGCTTATTTTACTTGCCAATGGGACGGCGACAGACGCCGCCGCGGAGGAATACAAAGCGCAGATCAACCGGGAAATGGCTGTGGTCAGAAACGACGACCTGTCAAGCGCCTCCGGCTATGTCGCCCTGGGCCTCGCGGAGAAACAGCTCGGTCGATGGGCGGAAGCGGAAAGCGCCGTCAGGCGGGCCCTGGATATTCACGAAAATAGCGTCAGTCTTGAGGACTCGGCTTACGACTGGTTCCTCATCGCCTCGATCCGCTCTGTCGCGGGAGACTACAACGGCGCACTGGAAGCGCTGCGATCGTCGATAAGCTTTGACCGCCGTGCGGAAAACGGTTTCGGCCTTGCCTCTAGCTGGGAAGCCATGGGTGATGTGAATCAAAAGGCGGGCAAGACTGAAGACGCACAAGCCGCCTGGCGCCGGGCCGCGGAGATCTACCGGGCCATAGGCCTTACCGCTCAAGCGGAAAGAATTGAAGGTCAACTATGAAGAAGAGATAACCACTAACAACACGAACAGGAACACGAACAAGATTAAGAGAAAAAATCAAGAGTTCGTTGTGTTTGTGAGGTTCGTGGTAAAATTTTTTCTTGCTCTTCCTCCGTGAAACTCCGTGTTTTCACTCCGTGAAACTCCGTGGTGAAATTCTTCGTTCGTGTGGTTCGTGGGAAATCTTCCTATTCCTCCCCAAAAACGGTCGCGGTGAAAGTGTAGAGCTTGGCGCCGGGGGCTTCGTAGGAGCGGGGCGGGAGGCCGGCTTTGACGCAGATGTAGTCCAGGTACTCGTCCAGGTTCCAATGCTGTTCCACGGGCACCTGTGGAAGGAGCACGCCGGAGCGGCCCCGCTGTGTCAGGTAGAGGCCGTGGACCCCCACCTTAACCGAACGCGGGTCCTCGCAGAGTTCCATGGGCGAGAGGGCGGAAATTTCGATGTCGACGCGGCTTAACTCCGCGGGCTCAAGCGGGGGAAAGCGCGGGTCGCGGAAACCCGCTGACAAGGCCATGGCGCGGACGGTATCTTGCAAAGGACCATCGGCGGCCATTGTTCCTATGCAGCCCCGCAGGTTTTTGTTGCCCTTTTTGTCCTTGATGTGCAGGGTTACGAAGGCTCCGCATGGCATTGAAAGGGCGGAAGTCCCTTCCTCAATTGCCTTCTTGAGTGCCGGGTCAAGGCGGTATTGGGGCTGCCTTCCCTCCAGTTTCGCGGCGATGGTTTCCCTTGCCTCCGCGAGCAGGGCTTTCTTTTCTTCATCGGTGATTGTGAAATTCATGGGTAATTATAACGCTAATTTGCCGCATAGTCTATCGTCTAACAACCCGAATAAAACCAAGGCTAACGGGTGGGCAAGCGACGTGGAGAAAATGTTAGTAAGACAAGAACCTACAGATCGCGAGCCGAGCAAGCCCTTCGGGTAGCTAAATCACATGCTACCCTTAGGGCTTGCTCGGCCTCGCATATGTAAGATTTTGCTAAAAAGTAAATATTTTTCCATGTCGCTTACTCACCCATTCATCAATATTATTTCGATATTTATATGACATAACACCGACATATTAGCATTTTTACAGGTGGAAGAAAGTATTATGCCATTTTGCACAGTAAAATATCATCAGAAATGAAAAATTGGTCGGCTTTTGCTGAGTGAGATGGAGAATTCAATCTCCTATAAACCCTAATTGTCGGTTTGATCGCTTTGTTGTCTGACATATATCTGTCGCAGTGGGAGAAAGCCAACCATGAGGGCGGCATGTGATTTAGCTGCCCGAGTGGTTGGCTTTCTCCCATTGCGCCGGATCGATATTTTTGACAACATTTGCAATCATCTCGACAAATCAGAGTTTAAATCAAATACCAGATAGAAAACCAGTGGCATACAGTTCCGGCTAACACAAAGATATGCCAGACGGCGTGGGTGAACCTGACGTTTTTTCTGCGGTACCAGATGGTTCCGAGTGTATACATTACCCCGCCGGCCAAGAGCAGGATTACGCTTTCGAGGGGCACGGAGCGGACCAGCGGAACGCAGCCCACGATAATTACCCAGCCCATCATTATGTAAGCCGCCAATTCAATTTTTCTGATGGCCCTGTAATCCAGGATATTGAGGATAATACCGATGACGGCCAAAGTCCACTCAACACCGAAGAGGCTCCAGCCCCAGGCGCCGCGGATACCGCTCAGGCAAAGCGGGGTGTAAGTTCCGGCTATGAAAATAAAAACCAGAGAGTGATCGAGCTTGCGCAATACGCGTTTGGCGCCATTGTGCTGCACGGCGTGGTAAAGGGTTGAAATCAGGAACATACCGATCATCGTGGCGGCAAAGAGAATCGCCGCGAGGATATCCAGGTTGCTTGCCCTCGCAACGCCCAAAAAGCCGGTGGTCTTCAGGCTCAACATCACCAGGCCCGCTATCGCGCCCAGTGTCCCGATGCCGTGGAGAATGGAATTCGCGATTTCTTCGTCAATAGTGTAAAAAGGGACATTTGCCGTTGTGGAAGGTCTTTTTGTATTACTCACATAAGTTGGGACACGATAAAGGCCTCAAGGTTGCAATCATGCTAAAACGTCAGCAGGTCTTTGACCTTCACGGGCTCACCCGAGGCGATTGATTTATTCGCGGCGATGCCTGTGATGATGGAGTAGGCCCCGTCTATATGGGAGGCCGCCCGCTTGAACCTGTCCGGTTCCGGATTGCCGAAAATGTCGTTGAGCATAACGGTGTCGCCGCCGCCGTGGCTGCCCTCACCCTCGTCAAAGGGTATATCGTAGGGCTTGCCGAACATGGGCTTCATGGTGAGGGTCTTCGATTGCACGGCGCCTTCATTCGCTTTGTCTCCACCGGCGTTTATATAGGCGTTTTCCCTCACGCTTACCTCCAGGCGGCCCTTCGATCCGTTAAACGCTACGTTGTAGCCTTCCCAGGGCATATAGGCGTTAAGCGAATAGGTCATGATGGCGTTGCTCCGGTAGCGGACCATGACGCCCATTGTGTCCTCAATGGAGATATCGTCGGAGAAGACGCTGCGGTCGCGTATGTAGCCCGAATCGGCTTCCGCGTCCAGATAGAGGGATTTAAGGGTCTCATTATGCTCAATGTCAATGGCGAAGGGGTCTCCTTTGGCGGCCTCACTGCCGTAGCACCGGTAGTAAAACCTGTCTACTCCCCGGCGTTCCGCGTTCTTCATTCCGTAAAAATTGAGGTCTCCCATGGCGAAGACGGTTTCCGGTTTGCTGCCTATCCAGAAATTAACGAGGTCAAAGTGATGGGTCGCTTTGTGAACCAGAAGGCCGCCTGAGTTCAGCTTGTTCCTGTGCCAGCGCCGGAAATAGTCGGCTCCGTGCTGGGTATCCAAAAGCCATTCAAAATGAACCGAAAAGATCTCGCCGAGAACGCCGTCCATGATGACTTCGCGTATCTTTGTGGCGTGTGGCGCGTAACGGTAATTGAAAGTGACCCGGAGGTCCTTCCCTGTCCGCTTCCGGCAGTCGAGAATCGCCTGAGCTTTTTTTTCGTCTATGGTCATGGGCTTTTCGGTGATAACGTCGTAGCCTTTTTCCATGGAGCGGATGATGTAGTCGTGGTGGGTCCTGTCGACGCTGGTGACTATAACGGCGTCAGGCTTTATTTCATCCAGCATCCTGTCGAATTCCGTATAATGATAGGTTTTCACCGGGGGAACCTTGTACTCTTCGACCAGGAGTTTGTTCGCGTAATTCATCCGTGTAGGCGAGAGATCGCAGAAGGCGGCCATCTCGGCACTGTCCCTGAATGTTGTTGATATCGCCTCGTAGTACATCCTGGCCCTGCCGCCGGTTCCTACCTGCACATATTTTTTCTTTGCCATTTGAATTTCCCCTTCGTGTTTTATCTGGAAAGCACTTCTTCCCGATCCGCAAGCGTAATGTTAAGCGTTTGCGTGGCCCTTCCCCGGTAGACTTCGACTCTCACAATATCCCCGGGTTTGTTGTCCTCCAGGGCGGAATAAAGATCCGCGAGGTTGTTGATACTCACGCCGTTCACCGCGGTGATTATGTCGCCTCCAAGGTAGATGACGCTGCGGCGGTATTGGACAGGCTCGCTGCCCTGGCGGAGTCCGGCCCTTTCTGCAAGGCCGTTCCGAAGCGTCCTTGAAACCAGCAGCCCCGTGCTGACGGGCAGGTTTGCGTACTGCACAAGCTGCGGAAAGAGCTGAACCAGCGTCGCGTCGATCCAGCCGCGCCTTACCCTGCCGTACTCGATGATCTCGGCGACGACCCTTTTCGCCGTGTTGATTGGTATCGCGAAACCTATACCCACGGAACCGCCTGAGGGAGAATAGATCATCGTGTTGATGCCTATCATCTGCCCCTGCGTATTGATGAGGGGCCCTCCGGAATTGCCGGGATTAATCGAAGCGTCGGTTTGAATCATGTCCTTGATTATGTAGTTAGTCGAAATTTGTATGGGCCTGCCAAGCCCTGAAACGATGCCGACGGTTAATGTCCGCTCAAAGGCAAACGGGTTGCCTATTGCCAGAACCTTCTGGCCTACCCTGAGATTGTCTGAACTGCCGAAGGGGATCACCTGCAGCGCTATCCCCTGTGGGGGATCGAATTTCAGCACGGCGAGATCGTTCTCGGGGTCTGTCCCGACTACCGTTCCCTCAAACTCGCTTCCGTCAGCCAGGTTGATAAATACCTTGTTTGCGTTTTCAATCACGTGGTTGTTTGTCAGCACATAACCCCGTGTGTTTATGATCGAGCCTGAGCCTGAACTTCCCGCCTGTGGAACCGGTTCAAGGAACCAGTTGATCCCGACCGTTTCGGTGGTGATGTTTACCACGCCCGAGTTGAGCTGTTGGTAAATCGTGATATTCTGTCGTTCATCTTCGGTGTACGCGGTAAGGTCCTGGACATTCCGCTGCAATAACTGCAAGCTCTGATTGCTTGAGTAAACCTCGTCAAAGAAGGATTCCACCCCGCTTGCGGATGAACCCTGTCGCGCCGCGGCCGGCGAGAGCTGCTCCGGGACGCTTGCCGCTTCCTGGGTTGCGGCTTTGGTTCCGGGCAGCCGTAACAGCCCTATCCCCAGCGCGAAGAGAACCACGATTAGAGCGCTCATAAGACAAAAGAAGATCAACTGACCCCGACTGTAAAGTTTCATGCGAGTGCCCTCCTGATTTATACTATCATGAAACAAGGGAATAAGGGAATAAGGGAGCAGGGGAGCAAGGGAGCAAGGGAGCAAGGGAATAGGTTTTTTTCTTCAATATCTGTAAAAGCCAAATACAAAAGTCAATTATGCCTTAACATCATGGATTGTTTGGTTATTTATATACCTGATTTCCTTCTTTACTTCCTCAAATGCTCTTGAGTAATGTTCGTTTATAATTTGATCAATTCTGTTATACAGACTGTCATCTGTAGACACTTCATCAACTGAATAAAAAAGCGCGGAAGCGGAAACCAATAGCTGATTGGTGATCTCCTCCAGTAGTTTTGCCGAAACAAATGTCGCTCCAGTCTCAATTGTACTCAGATGCTTGGGTGTTATATTCAGCCTTTCAGCCAACTGTTCCTGCGAAAGATTCCGCTTTTTTCTGTAGTATTTTACGTTTGACCCAAAGACATTCTTTATCCTTGTCACTTATAAGAGATATAGAATGCTTTTTAAAAGTTAATCAACCTTATATTATGTTATTTTTTCAGATATTTTTTACATTTTATGTTATTTTTATCATGAAATATCCGTATTTTGGGTGTATATTAACTTATATCATTACTTTTTAAGTGTGATTAACTTATTAATGATTTTGGAGATTTTTATGAAAAAGAGAACCGTAATGATTTTGGCTTCGATTTTAGTTCTAACCGCCGTGTTTGGTGGCTGCGAAATGGACGGCATTGAGGAGCCGGGAGCGTATAAACCTACAGGCGACGGCAACAGCAACAGCAGCTTGATAGCCGTAACCGGCGTTTCACTTAACACAAATTCTCTCAATATGATCGTAGGAAGCAGCACAACCCTTACCGCCACGGTTGCTCCCAACGACGCAGCGAATAAAACCGTTAGCTGGGCTTCCAGCAATACAGCAGCAGCGACAGTCAGCAATGGTACGGTTACCGCCGTAGGTGCCGGAAGGTCAACCATCACCGTTACCACTGCGGACGGCAAAAAAGCAACGACATGTGCCGTTACCGTTACTGCCACAACCGTAGCCGTAACCAGTGTAACGTTGAACAAAGCCGCAATTGCCCTAAACATCGGCGGTACAGAGACGCTTACCGCCACGGTTGCCCCTGGCAGCGCGACGGACAAAACCGTAACATGGATCAGCAGCGATACCGCAGTGGCGACCGTTGCTAACGGCATGGTGACAGCCAGGAGCGCGGGAACTGCGACAATCATTGTTACCACCGAGGACAGCGGCAAGAGCGCCGCGTGTACCATTACCGTGAAAGCCGGAAATGTTGCCGTAACAGGCGTGGAGCTCAACACAACCACTCTCAATCTGACCGTTGGAGGCAGCACAACCCTTTCCGCCACGGTTGCCCCAGCCGCCGCGACGAATAAAAATGTGACATGGGTTTCCAGTAACACGAAAGTAGCTACCGTCAACAACGGCACGGTGACAGCTGTGGCCGCCGGGAACGCGATTATTACCGTTACCACAGGGGACGGCGCCAGGAAAGCGACGTGTACCGTTACTGTAACCGCCGCCGGCAGCGGCGCGGTAGCCGTAACCGGCGTTACATTGAACAAAACCGCCGCTACCCTGAATGTCGGCAATATAGAGACCCTTAGCTACACGATTGCCCCCAATAACGCGACAGACAAAACCGTAGCCTGGAAATCCAGCAACGCGGCAGTGGCCACAGTCAGCAACAGTGGCGTGGTAACCGCCGCAGCCGCCGGGACGGCGACCATCACCGTTACTACCGAAGACGGCGGCAAGACGGCGCAGTGTTCAGTTACCGTAAACGCCGCAAATATAGCCGTAACCGGCGTGACGCTTAACACGAACACTCTCAATCTGACCGCCGGAGGCAGTGCAAGCCTCATTGCCACGGTTGCCCCCGGCAACGCGACAAATAAAAATGTTACATGGTCTTCCAGCGACACTGGTGTAGCCACCGTCAATAACGGCACGGTGACAGCCGTCAGCACAGGAAGGGCGACTATAACAGTCACAACACAGGACGGCAACAAAACCGATACATGTTCCGTTACCGTGAACACTCCCGTAACAGGCGTAACGCTGAACAAAACCTCTACTACCCTGACTGTGGGCGCTACAGAGACGCTTACCGCCACGGTTGCCCCCACCAATGCGACAAACAAAAACGTAACCTGGAGTTCCAGCAACGCAACAGTGGCCACAGTCAGTAGCAGCGGTGTAGTGACAGCCGTAGCCGCTGGAAGCGCGACTATAACAGTCACAACACGGGAGGACAACAAAACCGCGACGTGTGCTGTTACCGTGAACACCCGGACTGTAGCTGTATCCGGTGTAACATTAAACAAAACCTCCACTACCCTGACCGTGGGCGCTACAGAGACGCTTACTGCAACGGTTGCCCCTAGCAACGCGACAAATAAAGCCGTAACCTGGTCTTCCAGCAACACCGGCATAGCTACCGTCAACAATGGTACTGTCACAGCAGTGAAAGCCGGAAGCACGACTATCACCGTTAGCACCGCAGATGGCAGCAAGACGGCGACCTGTGCCGTTACTGTGACCAACCCGACCGTAGCCGTAACTGGCGTAACGCTTAACAAAACCTCCACTTCCTTGACAGTCGGCGGTACAGAGACGCTTATAGCTACGATTGCTCCCAGCAACGCGACAAGTAAAAACGTAACCTGGTCTTCCAGCAACACCGGCGTAGCCACCGTCAACAACGGAATTGTGACAGCTGTAGCCGCCGGCAGTGCGATTATAACAGTCACCACTGCGGACGGTGGCAAAACAGCGATATGTGATGTTTTTGTGCCTATAGCTGTAACCGGCGTATCGCTAAACAAAACCTCCACTACCCTGACTGTGGGCGCTACAGAGACGCTTACCGCCACGGTTACCCCCAGTAACGTGCCAAATAGAGACGTAACTTGGTTTTCCAGTAACACCGGTGTAGCCACCGTCAGCTACAACGGAGGCATTGTGACAGCCATAGCGGTTGGAAGCGCGACCATCACCGCTTACTCGGTATGGGACACCACCAAGACAGTGACTTGCACCGTTACCGTGACCGCCGCAACCCCTTCAACCGTAGCCGTAACCAGCGTATCGTTAGATAAAGATTCCATTACCCTGAGAGCTGGCGGCTATACAACTACGCTTACCGCCACGGTTTACCCCAGCAACGCAACAAATAAAGACGTAACCTGGTCTTCCAGCAACAGCAGTGTTGCAACTGTTAGTAGCAGCGGCTTAGTAACAACCGTAGCCGCTGGAAGCGCGATCATCACCGTTACCACTGCGGACGGTAACAAGAAAGCATCTTGCCCCGTTAATGTGACGCCGGACACAGCAGGGCTTGAATATGAGCTTATCACCAGCGGCAGCAATGCGGGTACCTACCGCGTCAGGAAAGGCAGCGTAAGTTCAGGCGCGGTGGTTATACCCGCCATCTACAATGGTCTGGCTGTAACGGAAATCGGCGCTGGAGCATTCCAGGGTACAAGCATTTCCAGCATCAGTTATCCCGAAAGCATAACGATTATCGGTGACTATGCATTCGCCGACTGCACCAGCCTTCCCGCCAGTACTATACTCACCGGAAGAGTAACTACTATTAGCATTGGCGCGTTCTCCGGCTGCACCAGTCTTAGATATATAGGCATACCGACAGGCACAACGTCCATAGGCGCTAACGCGTTCTCCGGCTGTACCAGCCTTACCACCATTGGCGGCTTATTGAATTCACCGAGCCTAAAAAGTATCGGCGAATTTGCATTTGCACAATGCAACCTTACCACCTTCGATATCCCTGCAACTGTAACTTCCATTGGCCAATATGCGTTTGCCTTTAACACTAACCTTAGAACAGTAAACAGCCATCCCACATCGCCGCCCACTTTGGGGGCTGATGCGTTCAGTGGCACCTCCACAAACTTGCAGATTAGGGTTCCACCAACCAGTGTTGATTCATACAAAACGCGTTGGAGTGCTTATAGCAGTAAGATTGTCGGCGGGATTTCTTCATAAAAATGATTGTCACCTCACCGCGCTGGTAACGACTGGCGCGGCGGTGACCACCAAAGGAGAGGAAAACAATGGAATCCATCGAATTGACGGAACGGCAGAAAGGGCTGTTTAATGAAGGTATCCCCAAGTATCTGCGCCATTACACCCGGTTGCCATACCTCATGAAAATCCTTGAGACGAAAGAACTCAAATTAAGCGACACTGACGGATTTCGCGACCCAAAAGACAAGGCATGGGCGGAAAAGTATAAAAAACTAACCGAAACCGAAAAAGTTTTCGCGCTCTGTTTTACATGGGAAACCGAACTCATACACCATTGGAACACTTATGCTAAAGGTAAATTCGGCTGCTATCTCCTGTTTGACGCTCCCCTGTTAATCGAATCGGCACAGCGGCTGGGAATGGAACACCACCCAGTCCGTTATATAAAGAATATCCCATGCGAAAAAATCCCGGAAAGCGTGCCAAAGAAAGACATATTGTTTTCAAAAGCATGGGCGTACCGCTGTGAGTACGAGTACCGTTTTGTAAGCAATACCGTGGAATATTTGCCGTTTGACGCAGAGACCGTAAAACAGGTTACCATAACATCAAAAATGGACGAAAAAACATTCACCTGGTTTAAAGGAAAAATAGCAGGGATTTACAACGGGAGGATCAGTCATTCCAGACTTGAAAAGGATCTGGAAACAGATGATGAACAGGTAGGATAGTGATCCTACCCCGGAATCTCGAACACCCCTTCAAGGATATGCATGGGCTGGTAGGGGAAGGCGGCGATGGTCAGACAGAACCTTGCCAGCGGATCCTCGCGGTCGTCAACGCTCAAAACTTCCTTGAAGTCTTCCAGAGGAATTAAGTTTTTTCTTTGTTAGTCTTTTTGTCACCATTCCCGCGGCGAGTATTCACCTTTAGGTTCGGTAATATAAAAATCTTCCCCTGACGGTTCGATGACATAAAAACCTTTTTTCAGGGCATAGGTTTTTACACTTT
>JGI24698J34947_10000402_pt1 | contig 19694 bp, 21 predicted proteins | sample TergutMp193P3_FD_34947 | JGI IMG/M metagenome (IMG submission 34947) | reverse complement strand
ATGGAGATTTCACTGTTTACGGAGAATTCAAGCCTGAGCCGCTCAATTTCCAGCAGTTGGGACAGTTCAATGCCCTTGTTTGTCCTGATAATCTGCCGCATGGAAAAAAGAAAAGCCGTGCTCCCTGCCGCAAGAATAATCAAAAACAACACGACGGAGAAAAAAATAAAGCTGCTCATCAATGGAGTCCGGCTTTTTTGTGGATCCCTGGGATTAGTCTCCATTTTTCCTTCCTTATATGTCCCTATTTTAGTATAGACTATTAAATGCCCCTGTCAATCAGTATAAAAAAGATCTCTCACGGGGGGCACGGGGGTAAAGAAAGAAGAAGGCCTCTCACGGGGGCACTGAGGCACAGAGTTTAGCTTTGTTAGTTTGTTGCTTCATTCTTGCTTTTTCTTGATTACATTTAAGTTTTGAAAAGAGGGTTACGCGCAGTTTGCTAATTACGCGCCACCCCCTGTGCCTCTGTGAGATGAAATTTGAAATAAAGTTAACGTATACAGCGACTGCTGCTGTTGCGTTTCCCTACCTGTTCCAGTACGCTATTTTGCCGCCCTGGCCCACGGCGACGAACCTGCCTGAGCCGTAGGCGATTTTGTCGATGTAAGACGAGCCGAATGTGCTGTTCCCGACGGCTGTCCAGTTTATGCCGTCGGCGGAATACGCCGCTTTGCCGGAACTGCCTCCGGCGACCCAGGTGCCGTTGCCATAGGCGATGCCATGGATGCTGTTGCTGTTGCCCCCGCCGAATGTGGTGTTCGCTACGGCGGTCCATGTGGAGCCGTCGGAAGAATACCCCATTATGCCGGAAGTACCTACGACCATAAACTTGCCGGCCGCATAGGCGACGTCGAAGATTGTTGATGTCTCCCTGTATATAGTGTTCGCCCCGGCTGTCCATGTGACACAGTCGTCAGTGGAATACATTATGATGCCATCCGGGTGCCCGGCGACAAATCTGTTGTTGCCCCAGGCGATTCCGCGGATAGGGTAACCAGGATCTGGATTCTCTGCTACGAGCGTCCAGTTTACGCCGTCCGTGGAATGTGCTACCCGCGACGAAGTCATTGCGATAAACTTGTTGTTGCCGTAGATCATGGTATCAATGTCATAGTCGATTGGGCAGTCCGCTACCAAGGTCCAGTTTGCGCCGTCCGTGGAATATGCGATATCGTGAAAGGACCCGGCGACAAACTTGCCCGCGCCAAAGTCCAGGCACAGGATACGATCCGTGCCGAATGGGTTCGCCGCAGCGGTCCAATTCGCGCCGTCCGTGGAATACGCCATGGTTCTACTAGTTTTGGCGACAAACCTGTTGTTGCCATAGACGATGTAGTCGATGGGAGTCGTGCCGAATGGGCTGTTTGTTACGGCGGTCCAGTTCGGGCCGCTGCTGCCGCCACCACTTCCGCCGCCGCCACCACCTCCGCCTCCGCCACCACCACCGGGGCCGCCGCCCTCGTCGCCGCAGGCGATCATTGAAAACCCGATTAGCGCCGCGAGGGCGATAATGCCTAACACCTTTGTTAGGTTTTTCATACAAAAAACTCCTTCCATACGTTCGCGCCATATATGGCGATGCCGCATGGTTTCAAGATATATAAACCCTGTACGGGGTTTATTTCATCAGAATAAACATTCCAATAGTATTTATTATTAGCCTATTAGAATTTTGAAACAACGTCAATAACCTGAAAAAATAGCAATCATCTTCTCTTTTTAAAGGGATTCTTACAACCAGAAAGCGGGGAATTGTTGCTATTTAGTGATATGGCGCGTATAAAGGGCAAAAGAGCGTATTTTTATAGGGCCTGGATATGACCGGAGCCGATTTACGGCAAACTTTAAGTAAGAACATCAAATTATTACGAAGCCAGCGTTCCCTATCGCAGATAGAGCTTGCCGAAAAAGCCGACATTTCGATTCCCTTTTTAAGCAACATCGAACGCGGCAACAAATGGCCTTATCCCGACACTTTGACCAAACTAGCCGAAGCCCTTGGCGTGGAAGTGTACTCTCTTTTTGTCATTGACCGCTCCCCAAAAGAAGAAATGGAACAGCTAAAAAAAGAAATCGTGTATGAAATAAAAGAAACCGTAAGCTGTGCGGTAAAGGAATCATTTGCGGAAGAATATAAAAAACAGAAGGGTAACTGATACCATTCAATCTCCGTGCCTTCCTCCGTGAAACTCCGTGGTGAATCTTCCCTATTCCCCTATTCCCTTAATATGACAAATGTCATCTTTTTCGGGCAAAAACGCGCCTTGAGACAGTACATGGGGTATGAAGAAGATTAAGAAATCGCCTGTGAGAAAGGCGAGGAATCGGACAACGTTTAGAGAGGACATGGCAAAAATGCTGTTTNAAGTAGGNAGGATAGCTTTAGGCGGCATCGTTATTGTCGTTCTCTTGCGTGGAGAGATATCGGATGATATACTATTAAGAGGCGGACTTGTCATCGCTGTGGTATGTTTTGTTTCAAGTCTAATTTTTGGAAAAAGAGAGATTAATCGCTCGCCAACTACGTTGACGAAAAAGTTGGCAAACAAAACTTTCTTTCACCGGAAGAAAAGGAGCAAGAGATGAATTCTTCGATGATAGTAGTTGTCGGTATAGCATTAATGGTTATTGTGTTTGTGATCATTGGTTTTGTCGCGATGTGGCGCGAACGTCACTAAAAAGCTACGATTTCACCTAGCCTTTTTTCTTTCTTCTCTCTTCTCTTTCCTTCTTCCCCCCTGCCCCCGTGCGAACCTCTTTTCCCCTCTTCCTCCGTGAAACTCCGTGTTGTACTCCGTTTCCTCCGTGGTAAATTTCTTCTTTCTTCTCTCTTCTTTTCCCCTCAGCTCTTCCCCTTATCGTAAGGCTGGCCCACGGCCCGTGGCGCATAATCTTTCCCGCTGAAGACAACCAGGGTGAGGAGCGTGATGAGGTAGGGCAGGAGGCTGAAGAATTCCGAAGGCATGGACCTGAAGCGCGGGATGTTGATTATGTTAACCGCCAGGGCCGACGAAAAACCAAACAGGAAAGACGAGCCAAGGATTCCAATGGGCAGCCAGCGCCCAAAAGAGACAGCCGCCAGGGCAATAAAGCCCTTGCCGTTGATGGTGGTCACCGTGAACTGAATGTCCTGCGTCAACACGACACAGGCGCCCGCAATGCCTGCCAAAGTGCCTGAAATGAGCACCGCCATGTATCGTATCTTTACAACACTCACACCGGCGGAGGCAAGGGCCTGTGGGTGTTCACCGGCGGCCCGGAGGCGGAGGCCCCAGGGGCGTTTGTAAAGCATGAACGCCACCGCCGCAAGTATTACCAGGGCGATCCATGCAGTCGGGTAGATGCCGCCCACGGCTGTCATTCCTATGCGGTAGTTTTGGGTCCTGTCGGCCCGGAAGAAAAGCTGGCAGAAGAACAAGGTCATCCCGTTGGCTAGAAGGTTTATCCCGGTTCCGGAAATGACCTGGTCAGCCCTTAGCGTTATTGACGCGAAGGCGTGGATAAGGGAAAAAAGGCATCCCAGGATCGCGGCGAATAAAAAGCCCAATGGTATGGAAAACGAAATGCTGTTTTCCAAAAGCACATGGGTAGTAGCCGCGGCCATTGCGCCTATGCTCATCAAGCCCTCCAGCGCGATATTCACCACCCCGGACCGCTCGCATATCATCCCCCCGGTGGCCGCAATCAGAATGGGCGCAGCCATCATTAAAGTCGAGGGAAGCATATTCCATAGAGTTAACAAAGCGTCAAGCATTTTCTTTTCCCCCCGTATGTGCCGCATTGGGCGTGGTCTCAGGCGGGGCTTGCGCCTTACGGGCTTTTTCCTTCATCTGCCATTCAATAATGAGTTTCACCCCAGCCCTGAGAGATATGAAAACCACGATCAGGCCCATAATGATAGTGGTAATTTCCTTTGGTATCTGCCGTGATTGCATCAGCGGCTGGGCGGCTTTGAGCATACCGAAAAGCAGCCCCGCTAAAGCGATCCCCCAGGCATTGCTGTTCCCTACCAGGGCGACGGCAATACCGTCAAAGCCATAGCCGTCCTGCACCGCAAGAACCCTGCCGTAGGTAAAACTCCCCAGGCAGACTATGGCCCCGGCGAGGCCGGCAAAAGCCCCGGAAATTGCCATTGCGGTAGTCATGCTGGCATTGACACTGATGCCGCCATAACGGGCAGCTTCCTTGTTGAAACCCGTTGCCCTTAGCGAATACCCAAGCCGGGTTTTTCCCATGACTATCCAATAGAAGAAAACAGCGGCAATTGTCAGAAAAAGCCCGTTGTTAAGCCGGGATTGGTTGGTAATGGTTTCCATGAACCGGTTAGCAAGCAGCACGGTTTCGGGAAAATTCGGTGTCCTAAACGTATTGGTTCCAGGAATTCTCATTATCAGGTAACGGGAGAGGTACAGGGCGATGTAGTTCATCATAATGGTAGCTACCACTTCGGAAACTTTGAACCTTGCCTTGAAGTAACCCACCACGCCGCCCCAAACCGCGCCCGCGATGATCGCCGCGCTTATTGCCAGAATCCAGTGAAGCCCCGGTACTGCGGGAATGTAAAAAGCCGCAAATTGAGCAGCGGTGAGGCCGGCCACGTATTGGCCTTCCGCGCCTATATTGAAAAGCCCCGTCCTTGCGGCAAAACCCATGGAAAGGCCGCAGAGCACGAGGGGCATGGAAATCACAAACCATTCGCCAATATACCGGGGGTTCCAGACCCAGGCGCCTGTTCTCTGGTTTACAGAAAAGCCCGAAATATTCTGAAAGATGGCGGAGTACATACCGGCGGGGTTGCGGCCCACCAGTACAATGAGCAAGGTTCCAATCAGGAAGCCAAGCAGCACAACTGCCACCGACACAAGGCCGCTTGAGTTGGTAAAGACTTCAAGGACATGGGATATTTTGTTTTCCTTTTTCTCAGCCATGCTCTACCCCTCCCATCATTGCGCCAATCTGCCGTTCATCCGCAGCCTCAGCGTCAACAATCCCAACCACCTGGCCCTTGGAAATAGCGGCAATGCGATCGCAAAGGCCAAGAATCTCGTCCAGTTCAAAGGACACGAGGAGTACCGCCCTTCCCTTGTCACGCTCCTGTATGATCCTGTTGTGGATGTACTCAATGGCGCCAACATCAAGCCCTCGTGTTGGCTGCGAAACAACGAGCAGTTCCGGCGAAAGATCAATTTCCCTGGCGATGACAACTTTTTGCTGATTCCCGCCTGACATGGATTTTGCAGGGGTAATCGGCCCGTTCCCTGCCCTGATGTCAAAATCGGCAATCAGTTTTTCCGCGTGCTTTCGAATCGCCGGAAAGCGCAGGAAGCCTGTCTTGCCGGAATAGGGCAGGCGGCGGTAGCTTTTCAGGATGAGGTTTTCGTCAAGCCTGAAATCCAGCACCAAGCCGTGCCTGTGCCTGTCTTCCGGGACAAGGCCTATGCCGTCCTCATTGCGTTTCCTGATGCTTTCCCCGGAAATGTCTTTTCCCTTAAGCGAAATTTTCCCGGACTTCACCGGCAAAAGCCCCGCAATTGAAGCCACCAGCTCCGATTGGCCGTTGCCGTCAACCCCCGCGACCCCTACCACTTCACCGGCGCGGACATCCAGGGAAAGGTCCCGCACCGAGGGTATCCCGCGTGAACCCACCACCGTAAGGTTCCTTATACTGAGCACGGTGTCCGCAGGTTTGGCGGGCTCTTTATCAATCTTGAAGCTTACGGCGCGCCCGACCATTTTTTCAGCAAGATCCTTTTCATTTGCGTCGGCGACGTTGACGGTATCAATGTACTTGCCCCGCCGCAAAACCGTGCAGCGTGAGGCCGCAGCCTTGATTTCCTTCAGTTTGTGGGTGATGAACACAATGGTCTTGCCCTCGGCCTGGAGGCGGCGGAATATGGACAGGAGCTCGTCAATCTCCTGTGGGGTGAGGACTGCGGTGGGCTCGTCAAAAATCAGGATGTCCGCATTCCGGTAGAGTATCTTGAGGATCTCCACACGCTGCTGCATCCCGACGGTGATGTTTTCAATCCTGGCCCGTGGGTCAACCGCAAGGCCGTAGGTTGCCGAAAGCTCCGCCACCTTTTTGTCGGCGGTTTTAAGGTCGAGGTTGCCCCAGGCGTTGGAAGGCTCAAGGCCCAGAATGATGTTTTCGGTGACGGTGAAGTTGTGAACCAGTTTGAAGTGCTGGTGAACCATGCCGATTTTAAGGGCCGTTGCGTCGTTGGGGCTGTGGATAGCCACCTCTTTTCCCCGGATCTTGATGATACCGCTGTCAGGCTCGTACAGCCCAAAGAGGATGGACATGAGTGTCGATTTCCCCGCGCCATTCTCCCCCAAAAGGGCGTGAATCTCCCTTTCCTCCACGCGGAAGTTAACCCCGTCGTTTGCCACAACGCCCGGGAAAACCTTGGTAATATTCAACATTTCAATGGCCGGTTCCGGCATACATTTTCCTTTCAAAAGGTGACAGTCACGTGGGGGACAGTCAGTGTTGACTGTCCCCCTAAAAAAGCGCCCTGAAACCCTGGTCAATTGACTCGAATTTCAGGACGCATGGTGAGCTTTTACTTAGCCCTCACATTAGTCATCAATAGCCTTGAGATCCTGCGGGAAGCCTGGAAGCCGTCTTGCCTCAGCATAGGTAGTGGCAACCTTTATCTGGCCGGAAATGATTTGGCGCTTTGTCTGCTCAAGCTGGTTCTTGATATCGGCAGTCAAGGCCGGGTTGGTGTCTGAGTACCCTACCCCATCGGCAGGGAGGTCAAAGACAACGACCTCGCCCTTGAAGGTGTTGTTCTGTACTGCCTTGAGGGCGTACAAAAGGCTGCTCTCCACCCTCTTGAGCATGGAAGTGAGCACGGCCGAGTCGGTGGCGTTGTAAAGCCCTTCCTCATGTTGATCGGAGTCAACGCCGATTGCCCACACGTTCCTGCCGGCCGCACGGTATTCCTTCGCCTGCGCGATTGTGCCGTTGCCTGTGCCGCCGGCCGCCGAATAAATCGCATATACGCCGGAATCGTACCAGTTCATTGCCTGCGCCTTGGCAAGGGCGGGTTCACCCCAGCTATTTGCGTAGTAGTCCACAATCTGGGCATTGGGGATAACCGAAAGGACGCCCTGCACAAAACCTACCTCAAATTTGGTGATTGCGCCGCTTGGAATCCCGCCTATAAAACCGAAACGGGGATTGGCAATGTTGTCCGCCCTGGCTTTGAGCGCCGTGGCAACCCCGATAAGGTATGACCCCTCATGCTCCGCGTACACTGCCTGCAGCACGTTCGGGAGATTCACCCAGTCCACATCGACAATCATGTACTTCTGGCGTGGGTTCTGGCCTGCAACCGTGGTCAAGGCATCGGCAAAGGTGAAACCGGTCGCCACGATAAGGTCGTAGCCTTCATCCGTGGCCTGGCGTAGGTTCGGAATGTACATGTCCTGGGTTACCGCAGTAACCACCTCGTAGGACCTGCCCCGCTGCCTCTGGCTTTGCCAGGTGTCCCCGTAGAACTCGAGAATTCCCCGCCACGCCGCGGCGTTGAACGACTTGTCGTCAATGCCCGTGGCATCCGTCAGAAGCCTGACCGTGACTCCCCCGCTGGTGGACGACGTACTGGGACTGGGCGTCGAGCGGTTCCCCGCAGAAAAAGCGGAAGCCGCAATCACGCCGCACAGAAAAAGACAGAAAATAGTTTTCTTCATTAATTTCCTCCTAAAATGGTTACTAATCATAATCTTTTTCTGGTCGAAGGTCAATCGAAAGAAAGGGAATAGGGGAGCAAGGGAGTAGGGGAGTAGGGAGTGGTCTTGTTGTCAACCCATGCAGAATTTGACAGTCTGGTTCTATTTGAAGTATCCTTTAATGAACGACCATGAGGGGGTAAAGGATGACTTCCAGGGAACGGGTGTTAGCCGCCATACGACATGAGACAACTGATAAGATCCCTTTCTCGCTTGGATTTGGGGTGAATGAATATGCCCGAAAACAGCTTGCCGCGCATCTTAACCGCAGCGTGGGAGAAATTGAACGGATGCTTCTTGACGCAACCGATCTCCGTTGGGTGGCCCCGGAATATACTGGGCCGCCTCATCGTGCGCCCGGTTACAGCATTGACAAGCCCGATATTTGGGGGGTAGGGCGCAAGTCCGTATTTAACGGCTTTGATTCCTATAGCGAGATTTCGTTTTACCCCCTGGCGGGCCTTGGGGAAACGATTTCCCTGGAAGAGCATGAATTTCCTTCGCCGGATTGGTTTGACTATGCTTCGCTTAAAAAGGAGATCGAAAAAGCCAATTCGGGGGGAGAATATGCCATTGTAATGGGCAACGGCAATATCCTTGAGTCCAGTTGGTACATGACCGGCCTGGAAAACCTCCTTACCCTTCTACTTATAGAGCCGGATCTGGTTCACCTGTTATTTGAAAAAGTTACCGATTTTTTTATCACGTTTTTTGAGAGGGCCCTGGACGCCGCGGATGGCCGAATCGACATTGTTTTTACCGCCGATGATATAGGCCAGCAGAACGGCCTCCTGATGTCCCTTCCCCTGTGGGAGCAGATGCTCAAACCCTACCATATGAAGATGAACAAGTCCCTGCATAAGGCCGGGGTCAAGATTATGTACCACACCGACGGCGCCGTTATGGATGCCATGGATGGCCTTGTGGACATGGGAATCGATATTCTTGAGGCCATACAATTTGACGCAAAAGGAATGGACCCTGTACTGTTAAAAACCAAATGGGGAAACAAGCTTTCCTTTCATGGCGGGGTAAGCGTACAGTCAACCCTCCCTTTTGGCAGCGTTGAGGATGTACGCAGGGAAGTGCGGGAACGCATTTCCGTAATGGGAAAAGACGGCGGCTATATTCTCGCCCCATCCCACGCAATCCAGGGGGGAACCCCTCCAGAAAACATTATCGCGTTTTTGGAAGAAGCGGGGAGATTTTGAATACGATACTATCAATATTTTTGAGGGAGGGGATTAGGGATTTATCATTATGTAAATTGATGATACGATAAATAGAAGGAGTACAATATGGAGCTGGATTATACCTATTTTGAAGCTGATGAAGGCGGCTTTATTGGATATTTCACTGATTTCCCACAGCATATAACTGAGGGCGAAACAATAGAAGAACTTGAAGAAATGCTAACGGATATGTACGAGTGCTTAAATCTCGCAAAATACCACAAACGAAAATTAGCGATTGCATGAAAAGAACCAAACCGCTTCAGGTACTCAACCAGATGGGGGTAGTATTTGTCCGCCGGGGAAGAAAGCATGATGTCTACAAGCAACCAGCAACAAAAATAGAAACTACTGTCCCCCGGCATGACGAGATTAAGGAATTCACCGCAAAGAGTATTATCAGAACTCTTTCGTCTATTGTTGACGAACCTTCCTAACCCCCAGTCTCCACATCCCCTACTCCCATACTCCCCTATTCCCTTACTCCCCTTTTCCCCTGCTTGCAATTTATCCCGCAAATCCTGATAATACTCTCTATTAACCTTTATCACATTTTTAGGAGGAATTATGAAAAGAACGATAAAGATTGCCTTAGTAGCAATGCTTGCCCTTTTGGTGGCGGCATCGGTTTTCGCGGCTGGGGGAAGACAACCCGCCGACGATGTAGTCAGAATCGGGGTTTACGAGCCCCTGACCGGCGCGAACGCGGGCGGCGGCGCACTCGAGCTTGAGGGAATCAGGCTGGCGCACGAGTTGAATCCCACGGTCACGGTAGGCGGCAGAACCTACAGGGTGGAACTGGTTGTCGCGGACAACCGCTCTGACAGGGTTGAGGCGGCCAACGCCGTACAGCGGCTCATCGACCAGGACAGGGTCCACTTGATCCTCGGTTCATGGGGCTCCTCGATGTCCATCGCGGGCGGCGAGGTGCTCAGGGACAGGATCCCGGCCATCGGGCTTTCCTGTACCAACCCCCTTGTGACGCTGGGCAACGACTGGTACTTCAGGGTCTGCTTCATCGACCCCTTCCAGGGCACCGTAATGGCCAACTACGCCTATAGCGACCTTCGGGCCAGAACAGCCGTTATCGTCCAGGAGATAACAAACGACTATTCCGTGGGTTTGGCGAGGTTCTTCGTCCAAAACTTCCAGCGGCTCACCGGCAACCAGAACGCGATTCTCCAGACCGTTAACTACAACACCAACGATCAGGACTTCAGCGCCCAGTTGACCGCAGTCCGCAACTCCAACCCGGATGTCATCTTCGCGCCGGGGAACTTCACCGAATCGGCACTGCTCATAAGGCAGGCCAGGGACCTCGGCATCACCACCCCGATCATCGGCGGCGACACCTGGGAAACCCCGGAGTTTATCGACGTGGGCGGCGACCGTGTTGAAGGCTCGGTATTCTCAACTTTCTTCGCGGCGGAATTCACCGGTACTCCCGAGGCCCAGACCTTCGTCAACGAGTACACCAGGCGCTACAACAGGGAACCTGCGGCGGTAACCGCCCTGGGCTATGACGGCTACCTTGTCGCACTTGACGCCATCAGGCGCGCCGGTTCACTCGACGCGAGAAGGATCCGCGACGCAGTTGCCGCGACTTCCGGCTTTGTCGGCGCGACCGGCATAACCACCCTTGACACAAACGGCGACGCCACCAAGAGCGCGTACCTCAAGTCCGTGCAGGGCGGCAGATTTGTGTTCAGGACAATTATCAATCCGTGAGTACTTGAAAACTCATAAAGGATAAGGGGAGACGGCGTGTCATCATTCGGTCTTTTTTTACAACACCTTACCAATGCCCTGTCGTTAGGGAGTCTTTACGCCCTGATAGCCATTGGTTATACCATGGTGTACGGCATCCTCAGGTTAATCAACTTCGCCCACGGTGAAATATTTATGCTGGGGGGGTATATCGCCTTTTACGCCGTTACCCTTTTCTTCCTGCCCTGGGGGGCCGCCTATGTGGTGGCCCTCGGGCTTACCGGGATCTTCGGCATCGCGCTTGAGCGGGTGGCATACCGCCCCCTTCGCAACTCCCCGAGGATCTCGATTATGATCAGCGCCATTGGCGCATCGTTCCTTATTCAAAACCTGGCAATCGTCATTTTCGGAGGGAGGCCCAAGGGCTTTCTCGTGCCCCAGCTTTTTGACCGGGTGGTGACAATAGGCCATGTTTCTGTGGTAAACGTCAGCCTGATCATTCCGGTGATGGCGGCGGTGCTGTTGATTGGTTTGCAGCTTGTGGTACACAAGACGAAGACCGGCATGGCAATGCGCGCCGTCTCCACCGACTTTCCTGCGGCGCGGCTCATGGGCATCGACGTTAACAAAATCGTTTCGTTTACCTTCGGGACGGGCTCTGTGCTGGCCGCGATAGGCGGCGTCATGTGGGCTCTTAAGTACCCGCAGCTCAACCCCAGCATGGGCCTTATGCCCGGCCTCAAATGCTTTATCGCCGCGGTCATAGGAGGCATCGGAAACATTACTGGCGCGGTTCTCGGCGGGCTCCTGCTAGGCTTCATTGAGATTATGCTTATCGCGGCCCTGCCCACGCTTACGGGCTACCGTGATGCGTTTGCCTTCGTTCTGCTTATCATTGTACTCCTGGTAAAACCATCAGGGCTTCTGGGCAAGCACCAGATAGAAAAGGTGTAACATGGTTTTGGCGAAAAAACAGAAGAACCTTTATACCCTCATTGCCGTTGTTGTTATCCTTGCGTTCATAGCCATCGCGGATAAAGCTTTCGGGGCGTTTCCCCTGCGCATTTTCAACCTCTGCGCCATATACATTGTCCTGGCCCTGTCACTCAACCTGATTAACGGGTTCACCGGCTTGTTTTCACTGGGCCATGCGGGCTTCATGGCTGTCGGGGCCTACACGAGCGCCCTCCTGACCATGAGCCCCGCCCAAAAAGAGATGAACTTCTTCCTGGAGCCGATTGTCGCGCCCCTCGCGAATATACAGATCCCCTTTGTCCCGGCCCTGCTGCTTGCGGGAGTGGCTGCCGGGTTTGTAGGCTTTCTCATCGGTGCGCCCGTCCTGCGCCTCCGTGACGATTACCTCGCCATTGCCACGTTAGGGTTTTCAGAGATTATCCGCGTTGTTTTGACGAATTTGCAGTCCATCACCAACGGCCCCCTGGGAATTAAGGGACTGCCCAGGTTTGCGACAACCTACACGGTCTGGACCATTGCCGCCATTTCGATTGTCTTCATGATTGCCCTGATAAATTCCGCCTTTGGCAGATCCTGCCGTGCCGTTAGGGACAACGAAATTGCCGCACAGGCAATGGGGATCAACGTCGCCAGGGTCAAAATCACGAGTTTTGTCATTGCAAGTTTTATGGCGGGGATAGGCGGGGCCCTGCTGGGCCACCAGATAAGCACTATTGACCCCAGGATGTTCGCCTTTGTCCTGACCTACAATGTCCTGCTCATCGTGGTGCTTGGGGGAACCGGCAGTATCACCGGCTCTGTCGTCGCCGCCATAGTAGTCACGATTTCGATGGAGGCCCTGCGCTTCCTTGACGGCCCGCTGAACCTTATCTTCGTGCGTACACAGGGGACGCCGGGCCTGCGTATGGTTGTTTTCAGCGTCCTGCTGCTCGTCGTGGTCATTTTCAGGCAGCAGGGACTGATGGGGACCAAAGAATTCTCCTGGGACATGGTCACGGACTTTAAGCTGAAAAGCAAGAAGCCCGCAAAGAAAGGGGCCGCGTGATGCTCCGTACAGACAACGTCACTATGCAGTTTGGCGGCCTTACCGCAGTTGCAAATTTTACCATACAGGTTGAGAAAGACGAGATCGTGGGGCTAATTGGGCCTAACGGCGCGGGCAAGACCACGATTTTCAACGCGATTACCGGCATGTATACCCCCACCAGCGGGGAGATTTTCCTGGAAGACCAAAACATCACCGGCAAGCCGCCCCACGTGATAACCGCCGCGGGGATAGCCAGAACCTTTCAAAACATCAGGCTTTTCAGCAAGATGACGGTGCTGGAGAACGTCATAGCCGCCTGCTGGCTCAGGGAAAAGCCGGGCCTGTTTGAATCGATCCTTCACCTCCCCGGCTACCTCGGCAAGGAAAAACGTTCCAATGAATTTGCCAGGGAGATGCTCAATTCAGTCGGCCTCCTGGGAAACGCGAACGATGTCTCGGTGTCCCTGCCTTACGGCAAGCAGCGGCGGCTTGAAATAGTCCGCGCCCTGGCAACAGGCCCCAAGCTCCTCTTGCTTGATGAGCCTGCCGCAGGGATGAACCCCCAGGAATCCTACGAGCTTATGGATTTTATCGTTTCCATACGCGACAAGTTCAAAATTTCAGTTTTCCTGATTGAGCACCATATGCAGGTGGTAATGGGAATTTGCAAGCGCATGTACGTGCTTGACTACGGAATCACCATTGCGGAAGGAACCCCCGCAGAGATACAAAAGAACCAAAAGGTGATCGATGCCTACCTGGGGGTTGAGTGATGCTTAAACTTGAAGGCCTTTCAGTTTTTTACGGCGGCATCCACGCCCTCCGGGGCATCGATGTTGATGTGGACGACGGGAAAATCATCACCCTGATTGGCGCGAATGGCGCGGGAAAAAGCACCACCCTCAACTCGATTATGGGGCTGATCAAGCCCACGACCGGCATAGTCTCATGGAACGACGAAGACATCACCCGAGGCGACCCAAAAGACATTGTCGCAAGGGGGCTGGTGTTGATTCCCGAAGGCCGCCGCATCTTCCCGAACCTGACGGTTAACGAGAACCTTACGTTAGGCGCATATGCCAGAAAGGACAAGGCGGAGATAGAAAAAGATCGCAAGCGCTGTTTCGAGCTTTTTCCCCGCCTCAAAGAACGGCATAAACAGCCTGGCGGAACCTTGTCGGGCGGCGAACAGCAGATGCTTGCGGTAGCAAGGGGGCTCATGTCGCGCCCGAAGCTGCTCATGCTTGACGAGCCAAGCCTTGGCCTTGCGCCTATCGTGTCAAAGATGATCTTCGAAATTATCCAGGAGATAAACCGTGACGGCACCACTATCCTCCTGGTTGAGCAAAACGCCCATGCGGCGCTTGAGATCGCCGACTATGCGTATGTCCTGGAAACAGGCGTAATCACCATGCAGAACACGGGAAAGCTCCTTCTGGACAATGACGACATACGCAGGGCTTACCTTGGCGAAGGCTAAACCCTTTTTATAAACAGGTTCAGCGCCTGTATCCCCAGAAGCACCACCGCCGTTACAATTGCGCCTGACACGAGAACGCCCAGGACAACGGCAAGCATGGTCTTGCGCCGGGAGAGCCCCAGAACCCACGCGCCAAGGGTGCCTGTCCACGCCCCGGTCAGGGGCAGGGGAATTGCGACAAACACGGCGACGCCGGGCCAGCCCCAGCGCTCAACCTTGTCGTGCAGCTTGTTTCTTGCCCGCTCAATGAACCGCTCGAAGAAGCGTTTGTACCAGCCCATTTTAAGAAAGAGCTTATGCAGGGTCGAAAGAAAGAGCCAGCACGCAGGGGCCACCATGGCGTTCAAAAAAACCGCCATGGCGTAGGCGGCGTACCACGGCACGTTATTCGCAATTGCAAAGGGGATGGCCCCGCGAAGCTCTGAAATGGGAAGGAAAGACAGGAAGGCAATCCAGAAATAGACAGCGATTTTGCTCATTTCAATATCAACTCCCAGTAGCCGACATCAAGCCATTTGTTAAATTTAAAGCCGATTTCCCTGAACAGGCCGATTTTTACAAACCCGAATTTCTCGTGAAGGGCGACACTGCTTTCGTTGGGAAGGGCAATGCCCGACACCAGCGAATGAATCTCCGTTTTGCGGACTTCCTCAAGAAGCCTCCCCATGAGCTGCCGCCCCATTCCCCTGCCATGAAGACCGTCTTTTATGTAGACCGAAAGCTCTGCCGAAAACCTGTAGGCCTCCCGCTCTTTCCAGGTATTGATATACGCATAACCGTTCACTTCGCCGNAATCATCTTCCCAGACAAGGTAGGGGTACTTTGCCCTTATACTGCGTATCCGCTCCCGCATCTCGTCAATCCCTATGGGCTGCTCCTCAAACGTATAAATTGCGTTTTCCACATAATGGTTATAGATGGAGCAGATTGCCGCCCCATCCTCGGGGCTTACTGGACGTATCATTTTATGGAATATATCCCTTTACGGCATTCTTTGCTATACTATAACCATGATAAGGGAAATGAGAAGAAAAGACCGTGAGAAGCCCCGGGAGTTTGCCCTGGCAGTGGCGGATAACTGCTCCTGGGCAGTAATGGCGACGGTGAACCCCGACGGGAGCCCCTACTGCATCCCCCTCTCAATGGCGCGGGACGGTGAGTGGCTTTACTTCCACTGCGCCCATGAGGGCCACAAGATCGACAACCTCAGGCGCGATAGCCGGGTGTGCGTTTCCTGTGCGGGGGAGCCAAAATGGATCCCGGGGACGTTTTCCATTGAATTTGAGTCCGCCGTAATTTTCGGCCCAGCTTCGGAAGTGACGGAACGAGGTGAAAAGATACACGCCCTTGAGCTGATATGCAGGCGTTATGCGCCAGACAACATGGCGGCCTTCGACGAAGCCATTGAGCGGCAGCTTGACGCGACGGCTATCTGGAAAATCCACATTGACGGGATCAGCGGAAAAGGGAGAAAGCGATGATTATGGATTTAAAAAGGTATACCACTGTTATCGATACGCCGCTGGGAAAAATGCGGGCCGCCGCCCGTGATGAAGCACTCACGGGCCTCTGGTTCGTCGGGCAGAAATACTTCCCCCAGGGCACAGAAGCCTGGTTCAAAAAACCGGATTCCCCGCTTTTTGTTCTGCTTAACGACTGGCTTAAGGCCTATTTCTCCGGCGAAAAACCAACGGTGAAGATTCCCCTTGCGCCTCACGGCACGGAATTTCAGCAGGCGGTGTGGAAGCTGCTCCTTGAAATCCCCTATGGGAAAACAACGACTTACGGGGCAATAGCGGCACAACTTTCTTCCACCGGGAAAAGGGCCGCTGCCCAGGCAGTTGGCGGGGCCGTGGGGCATAACCCCATCTCGCTTCTCATCCCCTGCCACCGCGTGCTTGGCGCGGACGGAAGCCTCACCGGCTACGCCGGCGGCCTTGAGAAAAAGCGCGCGCTCCTGGAACTGGAAAGCGCTATCCCCACAACGGCTCCGGGTAAACACCCTCTGCCGTAAGGGTCGCGAGGCGCTTGATTGCCGCTTCCTTGTCTTCCTTGTAGGTGACGCCGAACCACTCGGCATCAGCCTTGAGGGCCCGCATCTTGAGGTAGTTGTTCTTTATAAACCAGTCCGAGGCCTTGGGGAGGTAACATTCGCTTTTAAGCTCACTTCCTGACGCGGCGATAAAATCGTCAAAGTACTGCCTGAAACGCGGGAGTATGCCATCCGGGTAGCCCAGGAAGTTCATGGACACCGGGGTGTCCGATCTCAGTTCCCGTTTTGATCCATCGGGATTTGTATTGAAGATCACGCCGTCTTTCTTTTCGATGGCGAGGAGTTCATCAATGGAAACCAGGTAGTCGCCGGAGACTTCGCAAACGCCCCTTGCGACCGTGCCTTTCGGGCTCAATGTCCGTTCCAGGTTATAGGGCACGATTGCGCCGTCAACGAGGTTTGGCCCTGAAAGAAACTCGCCCATGGCGGTAAAGGCCTCCCTACCGTAAAAGTCATCGGCGTTGATGACCGCAAACGGGGAGTTGATCTTGTCCGCAGCGCAGAGCAGGGCGTGGGCAGTTCCCCAGGGCTTGGCCCTGCCGTTCTTCTTTGCCTCCGCAAAAATGCCTGGGGGGATGAGGCTGTCGAGTTCCTGAAAGGCCAGCTCGTATTTCACCTTGCCTTCAAGCCGGGCCAGCACGATCTCCCGAAAATCCTTTTCCAGATCATTTCTGATGATGAACACCACGCTCGCAAAACCGCCCCGAAGGGCGTCGAAAACCGAATAATCAAGCAGCACCTCGCCATTTTTGCCGAACTTTTCCATCTGCTTGACCCCGCCGTAACGGCTCCCGATACCGGCGGCTAAAACAACCAAAACAGGTCCCTTCATCATACTCTCCAAAATCTGCGTATCAGATTTAATCTGTATAACAGATTATAGCTGTCTGCCATTTTTAAGTTTTTCCTCGAAACGTTCAAGGGCTTTTCCTGAAAGGCCGCCCTCGCCTTCGTTTTGATCCATTTCGCCGATTCCGGCAAGGCGTTTTCGCAACTCCGCCAGCTCTTCACCCGAAAAACGCACCCCACTCAGAATGTGCCTTTCAAATGATTCGCAGCAAGCGGGGGCAACCTTTTTGGCAATCCCCAGGAGAACCTCCGCATAGAGGCGGATTTCCTTTTGGGCGTGGGCATCCAGGCGCAGTTCGAGGAAGTGAAAGAGGTTGTGCAGGTCTATCTGCCAGTACCATTCGGTGTAAAGCGAAAGAGGGAGGTTGATCCGCGCCAGTTCCCGCGCAATCCCCGCATCCACGAGGGAGCTGTAAAAATCGTAGGAGGCCTTTTGGACAGAGACAAACGCATCCCGGATTTTTTCCGCGTCGCCTGGCTCCAGCGGTATGTCGGAGCGCCCCTGTTTGTTGTCCGTGTTCTGAAGGGCCACGTCTTCAGGCGCGGGCACGTAGAAATCGTCCTTCATCACCGAATAGCGCCCCGAGATTTCATTGAGCCTCGCCGTGCGGTGCCTCACCCACTGGCGCGCCACAAAAATGGGCAGCTTCACGTGAAAAGTCAGCACCACCTGTTCAAAGGGGCTGGTGTGCGAGTTTCTCAACAAATAGTCGATGAGGGCCGCGTCTTCCCGGTAGCTCTTCGTTCCCGCCCCGTACGAGACCCTCGCGGACTGGACCACCCGCTCATCCCCGCCCAGGTAATCCACGAGGCGCACGAAGCCTTTGTCCAAAACCGGGAATTCCCTGTCCAAAATCGCTTCCGCTTCCGCCACAACGCAATGAGCCATGCCTCACTATGACATAAAAAGGGGAATAAAGAAAAGTATCTCACGGAGGCACGGGGGGAAAGAAGAGAGAAGCCGGAAATGCTGACAGTCACAACATCATAAACTTAAGAATAAGAAACCACAGAGTTTTGCTGTCAATTGACAGCTTGGAGTTTTACACGGAGTTCCACGGAGGGAGAGGGAGAACGGGCTTTATTTTCCTCTCTTCCTCTTTGTCCTCCGTGTTGTACTCCGTGCTTCTCCGTGGTAAAATTCCTTAAGTTGACGATGTTATGACAGTCACCTTTTTTACAAATTTTGGGGAAGAGTTAATGAAGGATGGAATCGTCAGAATAATTAATGGTGTATCATAGATGATTAGCCTGATGCCCTCTTCCTCCTCTGTGCCCCTGTGAGAGTATATTTGGAATTATCCCTTAAGTTTATGATGTTGGGCTGGAGCCCTTTTCAATTGAAAAGGATAGCGATATTCTAAATTATGATAAAGATAGGGTAATATTTTGAAAGACGAACCAAAAAAAGCAAAGATAATGCGCGTGACGGGACTGGGAGGAAGGGATGCCACCGTGATGGAACACGACAGCCTCCGGGTAATGATAGACGATATGGGGAGCATGGTCCCGGAACTCTCCCTTGCCAGGGGAAAGCTCTGGCTTAACGCCCACTGGCTTCCATGGTTCCGTTCCAACTCGGGAAAGCCCTACAGTGACAGTGAACACGGCGCTTTCTGGAAATCCAGCATCCTCTACCATATCGCGGGCAATTTCCCCTGCATCCCCAATTTCGGCCCCGGCCTTACTATCGATGGCGTCGATATCCCTCCCCACGGCTGGACTGCGAACCTCCCCTGGCAACTGCGTTCCAGCGGGACAGACGAAGAAACCGGCGCGGCCTGGGCACTGTCGTTCCTGGAAAGCCCGGAAAGAGCGATGCCGCTTACTTTCAACAAAATCGACGCAATCATACCCGGACAGAACATCCACTACATAAGCATCACAATCAAGAACCTGGGAAACGCGGATATTGAAATTTGCGGGGGCTGGCACAACACCCTTGGGCCGCCGTTCCTGGCCGAAGGCTGCCGGATCTCGGGCGCGGCCTCGGCATGGGCCTCCGCGCCTGAGGGAAGCGAATTTGACGCCACAACCCGGCTGCTCCCGGCGGCGGAGTTTTCCTCATTGAAGGAAGCGCCCCTCAGCGCCGGGGGCAAGGCAGACCTCAGCCTCGTACCCGCTCCTCTTGGCTATACCGATTTTGTCACAGGCCGCATCGATTCTTCGGTTTCCCTTGGCTGGTCGTCGCTGGTAAACCCCAGCCTCAAGGCGGCATACATCTGCTTCTTCACCGGCCCGGCCTCCGCAGGGGAGGACGACATAATCCTCCGGTTCAACAACCTCTGGATGCAATACGGGGGCCGGCCCTTCACCCCATGGGCGCCATACGAGGGAGGCACGGATCTGACCTACTGCCTTGGCACGGAAAANGCCGCNGCGGCNTANGCNCAGGGCCTGGAATACTCCCGGAAGATTGGGAAGATCCTGGGCGCTCCCGCGACGGTAACCATCCCGGCAGGAAGGCAAAAGGTTATACGCTACGGCTGCCTCTTCGCTCCCTATGAAGGCACGGCCCTTGACGAAGGTATCATTTCACTTGAGGCCGAAGACGGCGCACTTGTCAGCGGGGGAAAGGGAAGTGTTTGGCGCTTTGCCGCTGACCCCTCCTTCTGGATCCTCAAAGGGCTG
>JGI24698J34947_10000400_pt1 | contig 19722 bp, 20 predicted proteins | sample TergutMp193P3_FD_34947 | JGI IMG/M metagenome (IMG submission 34947) | reverse complement strand
GAAGTTATAGAAATTTGGGCTTTTTCAGCCAGATCGGCTTGTGAAAATTGCTTGCGAAAGCGAAAAAACTTTATATTTTTGCCTAAACTTTCCTTTAATTCTTGTTCCTGCATCTACAGTATCCGCCCATACCTATTTTTTTATTAAAGCAAGACATAAAACTATTGACAAATAGCCTGTACTTGTATACTATAAAGGCATAGGCTAAAAGAATTGCTTTCACCTTTTTTAGTCTCCTTTCTAATTTTTAATAGCGGAAAGGCCGCAAAGGAGTCAATATGAAAAAGTTTAGGTTTTTTTTGGCAATGCTGGCTGCAATGTTGGTATTTGGGTTGGCGTTTGTGGGCTGTAATAGCGGAATTAATGGACAAGGCAAATCACCTGGAGATGGACGGGTTGCTGACGGCGGTTCTTTTAAGGCAAAGATTCTTGAATTTAGAGAAAATGCTGATTACACTTATTTCCTTGTTGAACCTTTGGAGGGCGAGGCTATTAAGAGTATTGCTAGCAGAATATCCTTCACGTCTGGGACTCTTGATGGAATTGTTGTTTCCATTGGAGATAACATAACTGTATGGTACGATGGTTACGTTAGATTGTCTTCTCCAGCAAGCATTACCGCGAGTAGATGGTCAAAATTACAATAAGGCTGAATAGTTAGAATAAGAGCCACCAGTCACCTATTGAGGCTGGTGGTTTTTTTTATCCTCTCTGCGCCCTCCGTGTAAAATTCTTCTGTTCGTGGTGGTTCATGTCGTTCGTGGTGATTCTTCTTCCCCCTTGAAAAACCGTGGCTTTCGTATATAGTAATATCTTTAAGGAGAAAACGATGAGTATTTCCGTTCTGCAAAAAGCAAGATACAAATACAAGCCAAAACTTCCGGACAGCCTTGAGGGGGAAATAACCGGCATTGCCGTTGAATACGGGAAGGCAACCGAGGCGGCGGACGACAGGGAAGCCATCAAAGAAATCTTCAAACTTACCTACGGAAAACCCATAGTATCTTTTACCCGCGGGAAGCAGAACGGCAATCTCAGTCAGGAACTTAAAGTGGGCGTGATTCTGTCCGGCGGGCAGGCGCCGGGCGGCCACAACGTCATCTCGGGGCTCTTTGACGGCCTCAAGAAAGGCAACCCCGCTTCCAGGCTGTACGGATTCCTCGGCGGGCCGAGCGGGCTCATCGAAAACAAGGTCGTAGAACTCACGGCTGAAATGATCTACGAGTACAGGAATACCGGCGGCTTCGATATCATCGGCTCGGGCCGGACGAAAATTGAAACCCAGGAGCAGTTCGCGGCCTCCCTCGACACGGCAAAAAAACTGGCGCTTAACGCGGTGGTCATCATAGGCGGGGACGATTCCAACACCAACGCCGCGTTTCTCGCGGAGTACTTTTTGGAGAAGGGCTCGTCGATTCAGGTTATCGGCTGCCCCAAGACCATCGACGGCGATCTCAAGAACGAGCAAATCGAGACATCCTTCGGTTTCGACACCGCGTGCAAAACGTACTCGGAGCTCATCGGCAACATCCAGCGCGACGCCAACAGCGCGAAGAAGTACTGGCACTTCATCAAACTGATGGGCAGGGCCGCGAGCCACATCACGCTGGAATGCGCCCTGCAAACCCAGCCGAACATCTGCCTCATCTCGGAGGAAGTGGAAGAGAAGAAACTCTCCCTCAACCAGCTTGTCGAGGACATCTGCGCCGCGATCATCAAGCGCGCCGAAAACAAGGAAAACTTCGGTGTGATCCTGATTCCCGAGGGCCTGGTTGAGTTTGTTCCGGAGATGAAAACGCTGATCGAAGAGCTGAACGACGCCCTCGCCTCAAAGGAAAAAGAATTTTCCGCGCTCGGTTCCTTTGCCGACCAGATCGCCTGGCTCGGCGGGAAGGTAACAGGGGAATCCTACCAACTGCTTCAGAGCCTCCCCCACGATATCGCGCTGCAGTTCCTGGCGGACAGGGACCCCCACGGCAACGTGCAGGTTTCCCGCATCGAAACCGAGAAACTCCTTATAAACATGGTCGAAAAACGCCTGGCAAAACACAAGAAAGAAGGCGAGTACAAGGGCAAGTTCTCCCCCCTGGGGCATTTTCTGGGCTACGAGGGCCGTTGCGCCTTCCCCACCAACTTCGACGCCGACTACTGCTATTCGCTGGGGTACAGCGCCTTCGTGCTGATCGCGTCAGGCGTCACGGGCTACATGGCCAGCGTAAGGAACCTCGCGTCAAAGCCGGGCGAATGGGTCGCCGGCGGCGTCCCCATCACCATGCTGATGAACATGGAGCATCGCCACGGCGCCAAAAAGCCGGTGATTAAAAAAGCGCTCGTCGATCTCTCAGGCGGTCCCTTCAAGGCCTTCGACAAAGCGCGTAACGACTGGGCTGTCAAAACCTCCTTCCTCTACCCCGGCGCGGTTCAGTACTTCGGGCCGGCTGAGGTCTGCGACGCGCCCACGAAGACGCTGATGCTGGAGAAGAAGGGATAGGGGAAAGAAAAACCACGGTGGGTCAGATACCCGTCTTTTTCAGTATCTCATTGATTGTGTTTTCAAGCGTTGCATTATTGGGGTTTCCTTTTCTGGCTTCTAACAGATAAATCAGGGCCTCATCATATTCTTCCATCCGGAAATACATCATACCCTTATAATAATACGCGTCATAGACATAGGGTATATCCAAACTTAAATATAATTCTATCGCTTTATCAAAAAAGGGCATCGCGTTTTGATAATTACCCACTAAATAAAATATCTCTCCTATTCCGTAATAACCTTCGGGGTCATTTTGATCAAGCTGAATCACAATTACGTATAGCTGCAACGCTTCATTCAACCTGTTTTGTATCTTGTAAACAACGGCCAGATTTATATAAGGAACTTTGTTTTCTTTGTTTATTTCGATTGATCTTAAGTACATTGCTTCCGCTTCAGGAAGACGATTTTGCCTCCTGTAAACCGATCCAAGATGATCCATCACGTCAACAAATAACGGGTCCAAATCAATAGCTTCTTTTAGATATTTTTCAGCTTCTTCCAGTCTGTTTTCTCTCATAAGACTGGTCCCTAAATTATACAATGATACGGCTTGTTGATGTTCTGATGGCGCCGCCATGGGAGAAAGAGGCCCTACTATTCTTACACCCATTGAATCATTTTCAGCGGGATAGTCAATTTGGTCATTCGATTGTTCAGTATTATCAGCGGCAGCAAAACCCAGAAATAAACAAAAGCATATACAAAACAAAACGGTTTTTTTCATTTTTTTCCCCGGATACAATATTTTAGTGCGATATTGACTACATGTAAAGGAAAACCTCGCCAAATGTCCGGCTGTTTTCCCCTGCTCCCTTACTCCCCTATTCCCTACTCCCCTTCTCTGTTATTATTAGACAAACTCAAAAAAGTTTAAAAGGATGCCATTATGAAAATCAGACTGTTCTTCCTGTCTTTATTATTTGTTTGCGCGTCGCCTCTTTTTATCTACGCGCAGCCCGCGAGGGATCCGCAGAGCGCCCAGACAACAACGCAAAGCGCCAGCCAAAGCGCGCCGGCGCAAAGCGTGTCGGTATCGGCCTTCGCGCAAAGCGCGGCGACTGCACAGGAGGCCGACCTGCCCCTGAAGCGCATCGCTCTCCTGTCTTCGGGGGTGGGCTATTTTGAGCACCGGGGCAATGTCGGCGCATCAGTAGACGCGACGGCCGCCGCGCCCGCGGAGATTCTTCTCAGGTTTGACGCGGCGGCGGTGAACGACGCGCTCAAGTCGCTCGTCGTGAACGACCCGGCGGCCGCCAACTCCGACAGCTCCCCGTCGGTGCGCTACGCGGTGGCGAACAGCCTCGACCGCGCGCTCAGGAGCCTCAAGATAGACCTCTCAGGCGCGCCGGGCATCGTGGAGATTCTCAACAACCAGAAAGGCGCGGAGCTTGAAGTGTACGCCCCCAACGCGATCAGGGGGAGGATCATCGGCGTAGAGTACAGGATAAGCGGATACGTCCAGCAGTACGGCTACGCCCAGGCCGCACCGGAGCCATGGCTCTCGCTTTTCACGGCGCAGGGCATCAGGGTGATTGCCGTCAAGGACATCGCCTCGTTTGTCTTTATAGACGAGAGGATCAACGCCGACCTCAACCGGGCGCTGGACCTCATTCTCGCCTCGCGCGAAGACGACACGCGCAATCTGCTCGTGACCCTCGCCGGCGCGGGCAGCCGCGAGGTCTCGCTGAGTTACGTCATCCCCACGCCGGTCTGGAAGGTTTCGTACCGCCTTGACCTTTCGGGGCGCGAGCCTTTTCTTCAGGGCTGGGCAATCGTGGACAACGACAGCGACACGGACTGGGAGAACATCGAACTTTCCCTCGTGACGGGGCGTCCCGTTTCGTTCATCCAGAACCTCTACCCGCCCTACAGGGTTTCGCGTCCTGTCGTGCCGCTGGCAATCGCGGGCATTGCCGAGAGCAGAACCTACGAGTCGGGCTACGGCGCGGCGTACGACCAATACGCCGAGATGGAGAAAGCAATGGAGATGGCGCAGGCGGATAGCGTAATGACAATGCGGCAAGCCGCTCCCTCTTACTCATACGCTCCCACTCCCGCTCCCGCTCAGTCAACGGCGGCGGTCGGCGTGGCCGGTACGGCGGCAACCGGAAGCGCCGCGGGCGATCAGTTTGAGTTCACCCTGAAGAACCCCGTCACGCTGGAGAGGCGGCAGAGCGCGATGCTCCCCCTCGTGGAGGCCGTGATAGAAGCCGAGAAGGTCCTCGTCTTCTCCGGTTCGAGAGCCATGAACGGCGGCACGATAAATCCCGGAATCAGCGCGGAACTTACGAATAACACCGGGATGAAGCTTCCCGCCGGTCCCATAACGGTTTACGACGGCGGGACCTACTCAGGCGACGCCCTCATCGAGTTTTTCCCGGAGAACGAGAAGCGCCTCATCTCCTACGGCGACGATCTCTCCGTTACCGGAAGTGTGACGACGTCGAACTCCCGCTACGTTTCGACGGTGCGCGTTTTAAGCGGCGTTATGACGATTATGCGGCGTCAGGTTTACGAGAGGGTTTACACAATAAGAAACGCCTCCGACGAACGGAAGAAACTCATCCTTGAGCACCCGATCATGTCCGGCGCGGAGCTCGTCGAGCCCATAAGCGCCGAAGACCGCACCGCGAGCCTCTACCGTTTCACGCGCGACCTCGCGCCCAAGGAGACCCATACCTTCACCGTCCGCGAAGAATACCCCATCTCGGAGACCATTACGCTGGCGAATCTGCGCGCCGATACCTTCCTCTCCTACTCCACGAACCAGGAAATTCCGGCAGAGGTCAGGGCGGCGTTGACGAGAGCCATCGAGCTCAGGATGAAGAACGACGAGGCGGTTACGGCCCAGCGGGATCTTGAATCGCAGCTTACAAGGCTCATCTCCGAGCAGGACAGAATACGCCGCAACCTTGAGGCGGCCGGGAACACAAGCCCGCAGGGGCAGGATTATCTGCGGCGACTTGCCGCTCTTGACGGCGAAATAGACGATCTCAACAGCCAAATCAGCGATGCCGTGAGAGAAGTCCAAAGGTCAAGAAGAGAGTACGAGGATTACCTGGCGTCTATAAGGATTTAAAGCTCATCCGCTGAATCGGCGAGGGGCCCCAGCGGAGTATCGCCTCACGGTGGGCTTTCGTTGGATAGCCCTTATGCCTTTCGTAGCCGTATTCGGGATAAAAAAGCCCGTAGTATTCCATGAGGCGGTCCCTCGCGGTTTTGGCGATAATCGAGGCTGCCATTACCACGGGGACGATGGCGTCGGCTTTGACCAGAGGGCGGCAGGGAACGGAAATATCAGGAACGAAGAGCCCATCAACAATGGCGCGGCAATCGCGAATTACCGCGCCGCCAATCTCAGCGGCTTTATTTCCGGCATCGTTTAGCATCATCGCCTCGAAGGCGCGTTTCATCGCCAAGAGGGTCGCTTTGTGAATGTTTATCGCGTCTATCTCGGCGGCCGACGCCCACCCAATGCCCAGAGCAAGGGCGCGTGAGTAGATGACAAGCCTCGCTTTTTCCCTGGCCTGGGCGCTTAACTTTTTAGAATCATTCAAAACGTCAACAGGAAAATCCGGGGGCAGGATCACCGCCGCAGCGCATACGGGCCCGGCCAGGGGCCCTCTGCCGGCCTCGTCAATGCCGCAGAGAATTTCGCCTGACGTATTCTATTTCCCTTGGTACATAATCTCAAGCACATCCCGCAATTCGGGATCGTCCTTATAATAATGTTCTTCAAGTTCCTCTTTTGTAAGGCCTATGAGTTCGTGGCTTGAATAGTGTATCCACAGATCCTCGGTGTTGTTTGAACGATCGTGCTTGCGGCACCAGTAGTCGGGCTGTATGACCAGATGCTCGGAGCTGGGGAAAAACTTGTAGTCGTGAACCGCGATTTTCAGGTCCGACCGCGGGATTCCCTTGTCGAGGATTATTTCCGCGAGGTAGTTGATGGTTCTCCCCGAATCGAAAATATCATCCACAAGGAGTACCTTGTCCCCGGTCCTGAGGTGGTCGGGCGAATAGGTCCAGCCCTCAACTTTCACGCGGGTGTTTGATTCACGCACACCGGTGTACGAGTGCGCGACCACCACCGCGTAATACACAGGCCTCGTCCCGCTCTGGATGATCTTGAAGTACTCGCTGATCACGTTCCCGAGGTAAACACCGCCCCGGAGGGACACGTATATCACATCCGGGATGAAGCCGTCCATGTGAATCCTGTGCGCCATCTTAAGCGCGTTATTCCGTACGGTATTGTAAGCAAGGAATTCTTTACGCATGGGAACAGCTTAAATCATCTCGCCCGAATTTGCTACTGGTTAGCGGCGGGGAACCCTCAAGAACCCAAACAGACTGCCGATGAAGCCTCCCGCGATATGGGCGAATTGCGAGATATCATCGCCCGGCCCAAAGAGGCCCCGGAAGGAATCAAAGAGTTCCTTTCCCAGATAGAGGACCAGCACCAGAATAAATGTGAGGGGAATTTCCCCCTTGTTAAAATTGGTGAACGAAACCAGAAGTATCATCATGAACACAACCCCGCTGGCCCCGAGAAGACCGGTGGAAAAAAACAGCACGTTAAGCGCCCCGGTAACAAACGCGGTGATGCAGATCATGATTGCGAGTGAAGCCGAACCGTACATCTCCTCCAGAATGGGACCTATAAGCAGGATAAACGTAAAGTTGGAAATGAGGTGGGACCAGTCTTTGTGGCCAAGCACATGGGTGAAAAGAGTTATCCAGCAGCGTAGGCTTCCGGCATGGAAACCCGTTCTCCCCGGAACCGCGAACCACTGCACCGTAAGGGACGGCGCCAGCGTTTGGGAAAGGGTCAGCACCGCGGCGCTGATAAAGGCAAAGGTCAATACCGTTGGGGCGTTGTATCTGATCTTCATTACTTCAGCGTAAGTTCCACGGGGCAGTGATCCGAGCCCTGGACTTCGGGCCGGATAATCGATGATTTGACGAAGGGAAGGAATTCCGGATCGACGCAATGATAGTCTATTCTCCACCCGATGTTCTTTGCCCTGACGTTCATCCTGTAAGACCACCAACTGTAATGCCCCTTTTCGTCGGGGTGAAAATGCCGGAAGGTATCGACAAAACCAGCGCCGGTGAAGGTGTCCATCCATGCCCTCTCCTCAGGCAGATAACCGGCGTTTTCCTCGTTCTCCTTGGGCCGGGCAAGGTCAATTTCAGTATGGGCGATGTTATAGTCGCCGGTGAGGATAAAATGCCGCTTTTTCTTGCGGTAAGTTTCGCAGAGTTTCAGCATGGCGTCGCAGAAGCCAAGTTTGTAATCAAGCCGCTTCCCCGCGTCCTGGGAATTGGGAAAATATGCCGAGATGAGGGTGAAATCCCTGTAGTCGGCCTGAAGCACCCTCCCCTCATCGTCAAATTCACCGATTCCCATAGGCTTGACGTTCAAGGGCTCTGTCTTTGAATAGATCGCCACCCCGGAATAACCCGGCCTTTTGGCGCTTGCCCAGTAGGCGTGGTAGGGCTCCCCGTTTTTATCGCGGATCTCAAGCAGCTCCGGCGATAGCTGCTCAGGCCGGGCTTTGGTTTCCTGTACGCAGATCATATCCGCGCCTTCGGCTTCCATCCAGGAGACAAAGCCTTTTTTTTCCACCGCGCGGATTCCGTTGACGTTCCAGCTCAAAATGCGCATTAAGAAAAGTATAATCAAAATCAGCGGGATATAGAAGTCCCCGATCCCTTTTACGGTTTTTCGTCGGTATAGGAAACGAATTTCGTCAGATGCTTCAGGAAGGTAAGATCGATGGTACCAACCGGCCCGTTTCTGTTCTTCGCCAGCAAGAGCTTTACCTTTTGCCCTATCTCGTTGGACTGTTCATCGAAGTTTTTATCAATTTGCCGGTCCCTGTCAAGAAACATTACCACATCCGCGTCCTGCTCAATCGACCCGGATTCCCGGATGTCCGCCAGGCTTGGTTTCCCTTTTTCCGCCTCACGCCGGAGCTGAGAAAGGGCTACTACGGGAATATTCAGTTCCCTGGCAAGCCCCTTGAGGGATCTGGACACATGGGATATGAAATCAAAGCGCTGGGCGAATTTACCGTCCGAATCGATAAGGCCGATATAATCGATGAAAACGATCTCTATATTTTCCTGAATCTTAAGCATGCGGGACATGGCCTGAATATTCAGTATGGTCATATGCGGCGTATCCACAATGTACAAAGGCGCGTCATGCAAATGTTCCGCGGCGTGAAAAATATCGGCGCGTTCGGACTGGGAGAAATGGCCTTTTCTGAGCTTGTTGGATTCCACGCCTGCCTCCGCCGACAAAAGGCGCATCATCAGGGCCCGGTCGGACATTTCCAGTGAAAAATAGGCGGACGGTTTGTTTTGTCTGATTGAGACATTCACCGCCATGGAGAGGGCGATGGCCGTTTTTCCCATGCCCGGCCTTGCGCCTATGATGATTAATTCCGCCGGCTGAAAACCCAGGGTCAGCTTGTCCAGGTCATAAAAGCCCGAAGGAACGCCGGTAAATTCAGTTTTGTTTTTATACACTTCATCAAGGTAACTGAATACAGGCCCGACGACATTTTCCATTTTTTTATAGCGATAAATACGGCTGGGATCGCTTATGGAAAAAAGTTTTTGCTGGGCTTCCTCCAGAAGGAGCTTCGGTTCAATCATTTCATCAAAGGCCCTTGCCCCGATTTCACCTGAGATACGGATCAACGCGCGGCGCATGGAGTCATTCTGCACATTCTGGGAATAGTATTCGGCATTGGCGCTTGAAGGCACGGCGTGGGTCAGGGAGGCGATGTAATCAACGCCGCCGGCCTCATCCAGCTTGCCGGTTTTCTCAAGTTCACCGGACAAGGTTAAAAGGTCAGGCCTCGTACCTCTGCTGAAAAGAGAGAGAATGGCCTCGAAGATTTTGCGGTTCCTTGAGGAATAAAAATCGTCAGGCGTCAGATATTGCCCGACCATCCCTATGGCGCTGTCGTCGATAAGCATCGCGCCTATGACAGCTTTCTCGGCATCGTCGTTATGAGGAGGTATTCTGTCTTTGCCCGGCGCAGGCACCTGCTATGGATTCGCGGCCACTGCCGCAGCTTCGCTTCCGCCGGAAACTTCCTGCGAAGGCTCCCGGAGGACTTCCGCACCGGCGGTCTCACGGGAAGCTTCTTCCCGGGAAGTCTCTTTATGAGGTTCATTATGAGAAGTCTCTTCATGGGATTCATCGTGGGAAGCCTCTTCCCGCCGTCTTCTCGCGGGCCTGGCAGGGGCGGCTTTTCTTGTTTCAGTTTTTATTTCCTGGCCAAGCACGCTTACACTGATCTCAGCCGACGCGTTTTCATAGAGCTTAACGACCGCCTTATACTTCCCGACATTTTTAATACTGTTTCCGGGAAGCTCAACTTTTTTGCGCTCCATTTGATAGCCGTGTTTCGCCAGTTCATCAACAATGGTCTGGCTGGTAACAGCGCCGTATAGTTTTCCGTTCGCGCCGGCGGGCATCGTAATCTCAAGATTTAAGCTTTCGAGCTTTTCCTTGAGCCCCGCCGCGTCGCCGCGCTTCTGCGCTTTTCTTGTCTCGATTTCTTCCTTTCGGCCTTCAAAAAGTTTCGCGGTTCTTTCGTTATATGGAAGGGCAATCCCGCGGGGAAAGAGGAAATTCCTGGCATAACCTTTGGCGACATCCTTTACGTCTCCCTCTTCCCCGAGAGGCGAAAGATCCTTGTTCAAAATAACTTTCATACACAAGCTCCTTGAATTTTTTTACGGACGGATTACATCCGGGACAAAACTTTCTTTCCCTCGAAAACTAATTTTCGCCGGAACCTTCGTCTTCACCGTCACCCGCCTCCGGAGTTGAAGGCGGTCCGTTTTTTTTGAGCGCCCTCAAAGGCGCCCAGTTTTCAGCGACTCCCAGAAGGAAAAGTCCTCCCAGAAGAAGCAGGTTTAAAAAAGGACTGAGTAAAACAACAACCAATAACACAACCAGAAATAACTTTAGGAAAGGGGACAAGGCGAAACGCGCAAAGAAAAACTGAAGTATTCCCAATCCCTGAGTAAAGTACAGGATAACGCAAAGAACCAATATATTCCAGAGGATGATCTCAAGGATTTCAAGGCGGGCCATTCCGGTTAAAACAACCAGCAAAAGCGAACCGGAAAATACCCATATTACCGTGGGATTCACCCGAAACGACGCGAGAGAAGACGCTTGCGGTAAAGGCGCCGCTTCCGATGGAATCTGCTTCCTGAAAGACAGACGTGCCAGAAAAAGACTTATCTGGCGGCAAACCGCGAACAGTATGATGCAGGAAACAAGACTCCCGCCGCGAAGCATGATGGCCAGCGCCGTCTCCAGAACAAGTTCCGCCGAAATGTTTCCAAGCAGGGCATTCTGAACCACATCCGTGCCGGAAGAACGATTGACCTGAAAGACAACGTTCAGGAGATAATCGATGTAATCCAAAAATGCCGGTGAAGAAGACATTTGCAGAAAAAGGTAAATAAACAGCAAGGCGCCAAGACATGAGCCGCAAAAGAACCTCACAGTTTCTTTATACTTCGCCGATAAAGCCGGCGGAGGCGCGACTATTCCGGTAAAAATAAAAGCCATCAGGCCGTAATAGACAATCTCCCAGATAGTATCCGTCAGCGAAACGGCGCCGGTCGCCCGTGCGCCGGCGGCCAGGACAAAGTTTCCCAAAGCCGCGAATAAAAACGCCGTCCACGCAGTTTTGTGGTCGTACCTGTAAGAGACAAAGCCCAGGGGCACAAGAAAGAAAAAAGCGAGAACGCCGGTTCTCAGCAAAAAAAGAGACAATGCCGCCCCTATTATGGCCGGCAAAAGAAACTTTCGATTAACGCTATCCGTATACATCGCCGCTCATCGGAACAAACCGCGAAACCTGTATTTCGCGATTCACCCGTCAGTCCGTCACAAAGGGCAGAAGAGCTATGGTCCTTGCCCTCTTTATCGCGAGGGCAAGCGCCCTTTGATGCCTGGCACAGGAGCCCGTTATGCGCCTTGGGAGGATCTTCCCCCGCTCGGTAACAAATCGGCGCAGCGTATCGGCGTCCTTGTAGTCGATTTTCAGTTTCTGCATGCAAAATTTGCAGACCTTCTTCTTGAAAAAGNCCCTGCCCTTCCCGCCGCGGCCGCCATCGCCGTCGCGGCCGTCCATTTGCGTGTCAACACTTCTGTCGCGTACCGGGCGCTCACTGTTTTCCACATATTTTTCGTCAGACATATAATCCTCTTTAGAATGGAATGTCATCGGTGAAATCATCATCCGATGAAGAAGAGTGCGAACTCTCGCCGGCTCCACCGGCGCTGTTCCTTGGCTGCAGGAAACCCTGGTTTCCGCCCTGGCCGCCGCCGCCCGGGCCGTTGGAGCTCTGGGTTCCCCCAAGAAGCTGGATATTGCCCGCCACGATCTCAACCTTGGAGCGGTTTTGCCCGTCCTGCTGCCAGCGATCCTGGCGAAGTTCGCCGTCAATACCCACGGCCTTACCTTTCACTAGATACTGGTTAAGCGATTCACCCTGGCGGCCCCAGAGAACCACGTCGAAGTAATTCGCCTCGTCTTCCCACTGGTCTCCGTTCTTTCGGCGGCGGTTCACGGCCACCGAGAACTTGCACACAGCCTGGCCGGCGGAGGTATACTTCAGTTCCGCGTCACGGGTAAGCCGTCCGACCAGAACAACACGGTTAATGTCAGCCATGTTTTTCCACAGCCTCAATTTTCACGAAAATGTACTTGACGAGGTCGACGTTAAGCTTGAAAATCCGGTCCAGATTGGTGATCTTTGCGGGATCCGCCTTGATCGTAAAAAGCACATATTTTCCGCGTTTTCTTTTTTTAATTTCATAGGCCAGATCCCGATCCCCGAGTTCGTCGGTCTTTTCGATTTCAACGCCGTTGTTTCCAAGATCGGTCAATAGTTTTTCCCGGCCAGCCTTGTGATGGTCTTCCTCCAGCGGAAAAATCGCCATCAGCTCATATTGTCGCATAGTTCCTCCTTACGGACATAATATGGTCCACACAGTGGACAAAGAGGTAGTGTTACAGCCTACGCTTTTTTAAGGATTTAATCAAGGGGGTGACTGCGGTGACTGTCACCTTTTCCCTGTAAAAAGGTGCAATAATGCCTTCGTTTTCCCTGTAAAAAGGTGCTATAAGTTGATTTGGGCAAAACCAATTATACCGGCAGCGTTATTTATGAAATCCCGTTATACATGGCCGGCAATTTGCTGTCCTGTTTAGCGGGGTGAAGAGCAGTTTACCCGATCTCAACACTGTTTTCCTTTTTTATCATTAACCAGGCAAAACCAATACTTGACATATCCTCAAAATACCAATACGGTAATCACAATAATATAGAGTAAATTGCGTATTTCCTTGTGTTTTACGATTATTTTTTGTCTACAGGAGTCACCGGATATGAAAAAGATCATCTTCACCGGTATAATGGGCTTGTTGTCTATTGGGGTTTTTGCCCAAAACTGGACGGTGGATGGAACCATCTCTATACAGAATTATCATTGGGATGTGGCACAGGCAACAAATAATGAAACAGAATTATCTTTATCTGTAATCGCCGGCAGATATGTCACTGACAGTTTAAATATCGGGTTAAGAGGCGCTTTTGGGTTAGGGATGGGAAGTAACACAGAGACTGGTTACAGATTTACCGTAGGGCCAAGGATAAAGTATGATTTTTTAAAATATGAAAGAGTATATTTTTCGATATTGGGCGGTATCTATTATGCAAGACTTAATAATTATTATGTATATGGCAATTATTTGCAGGAAGATGTACAGAGGATAGCCGCATCCATCTCGCCGGCTATTACCTTTCAGGTAAATGAGTCGATTGGGGTGTACTGGCAATTTGCGGAAGCATCCTATCAACATACCTGGTTTAATCATTCACAATCCGGCCTGCCTGTCAAAACAACGGTGTTCGACATGGGCGGACCATTTACTAACCCATCATTTGGATTGACCTTTAGTTTTTAAACCAAAGTAACGCGGTGGTACCGGGTACCGAAGACCATCTCTCCCCCGCCCCACCGCGAATTAGTTAAGCCACACACTCCACCAAAGCGTCCGTGACGCAAACATTATCGTCTTCCTCGCGGCGCGGCGGGATGGAAGCCTGTAACTTTCCTATAAGCTCCTCGAAATCAACAGGTTTTCCAATGTGGTCATCCATACCCACTTCAAGACACCTTTCAATATCGTCACGGAAAACATTGGCTGTCATGGCGATAATTTTAATCGCTTTTGCCTCCGGATTTTTCAGGGCCCTTATCTGGCTTGTCGCTTCGTAGCCGTCCATTTCCGGCATTTGCAGATCCATCAGTATCACATCGTATTTGCCGGGCGCTTCCTTAAACATTCGTACCGCCTCGGCGCCGTTTACGGCACAGTCAATTTCAATTTGGGTTGACTCAAGAAGCGCCTGCACAATCTCACGGTTAATGTCCACGTCTTCGGCAAGAAGCACATGCCGTCCCGAGAAAATACCGTCAATATCAGCCCCGGATTCTTCAACCTGCCTGTGGTCAAGACTCATACACTCTGTTATTAAATTAAAAATGTCCGATGGAAACAGGGGTTTGGGGAGGAATTTGTCAACACCGGCTTTTGTTGCCTCAGCTTCAATTGAAGTCCATTCGCCTGCGGAGATCATAATTACCACGGATTTCCCGGCAGTCCGTTTCTTTATTTCAGCCGCCAGTTGTATGCCGTCCATGACAGGCATTCTCCAGTCAACAAAATAAATATGATACTCCCCGTTGCGGACAACAAGCCCAAGCGCCTCTTCGCCGCTCGTGGCGGTAGCGCAATTCGTTATGCCAAACCTTCCGGCAATGTCAACAAAATAGTCCAGGATGTCCCTGTCGTCGTCTACCGCCATGATACGGAGATTGCCAAAGTTCACATCCGGGCTTAAAAGACCTTCATTTACCTGTGTGCTGCGTTTTACATGGATTGTGAACGTAAAGGTAGAACCGCAGCCGGCATCGGACTTCACACATATACTGCCGCCCATTAATTCCACAATGCTTTTGGAAATGGGAAGCCCCAGCCCTGTGCCGCCGTATCTGCGCGTTGTGCTGGACTCCGCCTGTTCAAAAGACAGGAATATACGCTTTTGCTGTTCTTCGGTCAAGCCAATTCCCGTGTCGCTTACCGAAATCTCCAGACAGCAATCGTCGTTTTCCCATCCCAGGAAACGTGTTTCAAGGGCGATGGAACCGTTCTCCGGCGTGAACTTGACGGCGTTCCCCAATAAATTCGTAATAACCTGCGCTATCCGCTGATCGTCCCCTATCAGGTTTTGTGGAATATTCTTGTCGATGTTTACCGTAAATTTCTGGTGTTTTTCATCCACACGGAAGACCACCACGTTCACCACGCGCTGAAGCATTTTTTCAAAATTGAACTCCACAGGCGCGAGATCAAACTTGTTGGCCTCAATTTTGGACATGTCCAGGATATCGTTTATAACACCTAACAGGTGATTTGAAGCGTCCTCAATCTTGCTAAAACAATAGAGCATTCTATCCATGGTGTCGGCGGTTTTTCCGATTGTAGTCATGCCGATAATCGCGTTCATCGGCGTGCGTATCTCATGGCTCATATTCGCGAGGAACGCGCTCTTGTGCATGCTCTCCCTGTCGGATTTATTTCTTTCCCTGTCGATTCTGGCCAGAATAATCATAAGCGTAATCGCAAAAACCGCTCCCAGGCCGCCCAATATATAAGCCAGTGTTGTAAGGCTTTGGTAGAACGGGCCCTCAGGCGTTACCAGCCCAAGGTACCAGCCGTTTGAAAGTCTGTGGAAAAAAGCGATTGATTTATTGCCTAAATAATCTTCCATCAAGCCTTCGGAAACATTTTCCCCTCTCACCATTTGCGGCACATAGATATGAGGCGGAAAAGACGGATCTCTCGCGTCTACGCCCAAAAAAGCTTCGTTTATATGCGCGAGCACGACTAAATCGGGGCTTATCAGCATACCCCAGCCGCCGCGGTCACTGGTTTCTTCGACAACTTTTTCACCGATAGCGCCAATTTTCAGGCGCATACAGATAACGCCAAGATGATTTTCGTCATCGTCATGTATACAGACTGAATACATTAAAACGTTCTCGTTGTTGACTATATCGTTATATGCTATGGTTGCCGTTATCTCGCCTTTCGCCGCTATGGCGTTTATATACCACGGACGCTGCATAGGATCGTAGCCATCCGGAGGTTCCCAGTTGAAAGTTTCTATGAAAACAGGTCCTCCCGGCATTTTATCAAAATAACCGGTAAAACCTTCAAAGCCGGTAATGTGCTGGCTGACCGTAAGTAAATGGCGGGATAGATCCGTAAAGTATTCCTGCAATATCGCCTTATCAACGCCGCTCATTACCGAAGCGCGTATCGTTCGCGAAAATCCCGTTAAATACATTTTGGGATTGATCAGGTCGTTTTCAACCTGTAACTGGGCAAGGGAAATCACGTTCTCGGCGTTTTGGGCCAGGTTCCGTCGTATTATACCACGCACAAAAATGTAGCTCAAAACTACCATTGCCAAAAACGCAATTGCCGTAAACAAAAACCGTCTGAACAACTGGCTTTTGCCGCCGTTATTGTCTTTTTTTCCGTTCTGGGTTTTATTTTTGTTTTTCATTATAAATATATACTCATTTAGCCCCCTGTTGTCATCGTTTTTGTGAAAATAATTCTAAATTTCTTAAATGAATCGTACTCGTTCCTTGCTAACGAGCCCCAATTTTATCGCATAGGTCCTGGAATTCCGTACACATCAGCAGAAATGCGCCCATCCCGTGAAGGTCGTTTTCGATCCGTGGGCGGTCAAGGTAGAACTGAAAATCCCCAACGCCGGTCCCGATGCAGATTTCCGGGACGATGAGGTCGGGCCCCTCAAAGCGAATTACCTTGATGACGCCCTCATAGGCGCGCTTTATATGTTTATAGAAAGAGCGGTGGAGCAGGCCCTTTTTAATTGCCTTGGCAATGGCGTAGGTGTAGAGCGAGGAGCAGGAGGTCTCAAGCCAGTTTCCGGACACCTCTCCCTTGTCAACCACCTGATACCAGAGGCCGGATTCTTCGTCCTGAAAACGCACGAGCGCGTTTATGACATCCCGAGCCGCGCTTATAAAATCAGGGCGGCGCTTGTTTCCCTCGGGGATGTAGTCAAGGATGTCCATAATCGCGACCGCGTACCAGCCTATCGCCCTGCCCCAGAATTCCGGGGAGAGGCCCGTCTTCCTGTCCGCCCAGTCAACCGCCTTTGAATCGTCCCAGGCGTGGTAGAGGAGCCCTGTTTTGGGATCCGTCATGTTCCGGCGCATCAGGTTCATCTGCCGGTAGATCTTCTCGTAAAAATAGGGGTGGTCAAAATGGTGGGTGTACATAAGGCTATAAGGACCGATCATGTAGAGCCCGTCAAGCCACATTTGGTTCGGCCTGTCGTATTTGTGCCAGAAGCCGCCTTTCGCGTTGGTGGGCCACATCTCAACTATCTGGACAAAATCGTCAAGAACTTTCTTATATCGGCTATCTTTTGTTTCTTTATACAAGTTGAAGAGGAGGATCGCGGGCTGCATGTCGTCAAACTGCCTGACGTTGTCGTCAAAGCGAATTTTTCCGTTTTCATCGATATTATGATCAACCCAGCCTTTTATATAATCGTAAAAACGTTTTTCACCCGAAAGCAGCCAGGTGCGCTCAACTCCCGAGAGAAACACCCCCTGATGGTAATGAAAGCGGTTTTTGGGGGGGAGTTCATCAACCTTGAATTTACGGATAAGGGTATCGGCCCCCATTTTCGCGAAATCCAGAGCGCTCATTGTACTTTTATCCATGGCTAATCCTCCACTCGCATCCTATAGTATAGATTTGTTGTATTGATGTATATACTGTATAGAACCCTTCAACACGAATTAAGAAGTTGGTATAATAGCCTCGTGAGGATCACCGGCGGCCTCTTGCGGGGAAGGCAGGTAAAAGTACCCGCAGGGCAAATACGCCCCGCCATGGACAGAATGAGGGAATCGGTTTTCGCCGTCCTCGGCGGGCTTGAAGGCTTGTCTTTCCTTGACATCTTCTCCGGCTCAGGGATAATCGCCCTGGAAGCCGCATCAAGGGGCGCGGAGTATATCGAGGCGGTCGAAGCCGACCCGTTAAAACGAAAAACGCTGCTGGAAAACTCGGCGCTCTCCCCCGTACGGATAAACTGCCGGTTCATGTCCGCGGAACTCTACATTAACAGGGCGAAACGCGGTTTTGACGTTATTTTCTGCGACCCGCCGTTTCCATACAAGTACAGACAGGAATTGGTGGCGTCAATCGCCTCATCCTGCCTTGTAAAAAACGGTTCCCGCCTGCTTTTGCACGCCCCCAGGGAAGATCCCATCGAAACGCTGCCGCGGAACCTGAGACTGGAGGATTGCAGGGAATACGGGCGTTCGGTGGTAAATTTTTACATTTTTTTTGCATTATAATTTGACAAAAATAGAGATTTTATATATATTATCAATATGATGAATAAACGGAGAAAACAATGGATTACAAAAGCATTTTTGAGAAGGTTCAAGGCCACGATAGCTTCATAAAAACNACCGAAAAACCGGTTGTNGATGGAACTCAAAAAGCCGCNCTGAATCGCAAAGGTAATGTCCTTTATAACTCCGGAGACATAGAAGGGGCCAGAAGAATATTTCTGACCACCGGTTATTCCGACGGTCTTGTCCGCGTCGGCGATTATTACAAGAAAGAGGGCAGGGAACTTGACGCCCTCAGAATGTACTGGATTGCGCCGGATCGAAACAAGGCCGAACTGCTTATTGCCAAATTGTCGGCAATAATACAAAACATGCTGCAAGACGAGGGGAGCGAAACAAATGAGTGATCTGAATGAAATTGTCATCAGCCAGGATCAGGAACAAAACACCATTTCGGAGCTTTCAAAAATGGGGTATCTTCTCCTGAAAGAAAACAAAACCGATGAAGCAATCGATTGCTTTACAAGAATACTGACAACGGCGGCAAACAATAATTACGCGCTGGTAGGAATGGGAGACGCCAATCGCAAACAGGGACAATACAGGAACGCGATTATTTTTTATCAGCGCTGTTTGAATTATTATCCCGGTAATAACTACGCACTTTTCGGCCTGGCGGATTGCTACAAGGCCCTCAGCCAGTTTTATAAGGCAATTGAGATATGGGAGCAGTACCTGCTTCACGACAGCAAGAATATAACGGTCCTTACCCGCGTTGCCGACGCCTACAGGAAAGTCAGGGATTACCCCCGTTCCAAAGACGTTTACAACAAGGTTCTGGAAATGGATTTTCAGAACCCATACGCGATAATCGGCCTGGGGCATCTCCACTACGACTTCAAAGAATATAGGGAAGCCCTCGTCTATTGGGAAAGGATGATGCAGGGCGATAGGAAAAGTATCGATATCAGGGTTCTGACCTCCATCGGGAATTGCCACAGGAAACTGAAGTCTTTTGAGGACGGTTTGGCTTATTTTGAGATGGCCCTTGAGAAAGAACCGAATAACTTCTACGCCCTGTTTGGCATCGCGGATTGTTACAGGGGCATCAACAAACAAAGCCGTTCCCTTGAGTACTGGAACCGGATTCTGGAGCAGGACCCCCGCAACAAAGTCATACTTACCAGAGCGGGAGACGCGTACCGGAAGCTCGGCGATTTGGACAAGGCGGTGGAATATTACCAGCGGGCATTGAATATCGAATTCGATATTTACGCCGTATTGGGACTTACCATCGTGGATAAAATTCAGGGTAAATTCGACCTTGCGATAGAATCGCTTGAACGCCTCATTCAACAGGACCCAAAGAGTTACCGGCTGTACCTGGAGCTGGCCGACTGCCGTCTGACGGCGGGTGAAAAGCGGGAAGCCGTGGAGGTTCTGGAAGAGTTTCAGAAACAGGGCATACGAAACAGCGCGATAAGCGAGCTTCTCGAAAAACTGAAAACGGCGTAAACAAGGCGCTGTGCGTTCAGTCGGATTCCGCCTTTGCGAGCGCTTCAGAGAGAATTTTTATCAACTGCTTGAGATCATCCGGCGGGATATTCTGGTCATCCTGTACGATGACGCGTTTGATATTCCCTGATTCGTCATCAAT
>JGI24698J34947_10000399_pt1 | contig 19725 bp, 11 predicted proteins | sample TergutMp193P3_FD_34947 | JGI IMG/M metagenome (IMG submission 34947) | reverse complement strand
CCGCCCATCGAGCTGCCCGAATAGGGTTTACCGCTCCCCCGCGAAGATTAATATGTCTGACGCCAGTTGCGATCAGAGCGACAAATCAGAGTTTGGCAAGTTGACGGTTTTTGATCAAAATGATATTCTTAAATCCTATAATTACGGCAGTTACGGAATCAGGAGTTTGTCATGGCATCGAAAAACAGGAAGCAGTCCGATAAACGGGATGATACTTCAAAATCAGAGATAATGCATCGACTAAAGACCCAGCCGCTTCTTTTTATCGGGACGGTGGTGGTTCTTGTTATTGTAATTGTCGCCTTCGTGGTTGTACCCGCTATTGTACCGGAGGCCGGAGGCTCGGAGGATCTTATATTCGGTTATTACAACAAGGTTCCCATAAAGTATGTGCCGAACAATTATTTTGCCCAGATGCAACAGTCCCTTTCCCAGTATTACCTGCCCGAGGCGAATGATCCGAACTATATGTATACTTTGGTGCAGGTATGGAGACAGGCTTTTGAGGAGACCGCTATCTACATGGGAATTCAGGACGAGATGAAGAGCGTCGGATATGTAGTCCCTGAGGACGTGGTGGACAGGGAAGTGGCCGCGCTGCCGCAATTTCAGGAAAACGGCCGCTTTTCGGCGACCAGGTACCGGTCGCTGGATAATACCGCCAGGCTGAATCTTTGGCGGCAGGTTCAGGACAGTATCGCCGTGAACACTTATTTGACGGATATGAACAGCCTTAAAATAAATTCAAATGAAGCTTCATTCATCGCGTCCATGGCCTCCCCGAAGCGGAGTTTTGATGTCGCGATTTTACCGTTTTTTTCCTATCCCGATTCCGAGGTTATTTCTTTCGCGCAGTCCAATCCGGCGCTTTTCAGGGTTACCCGCCTTTCAAGGATTTCAATCGCTTCCAGCGAAAGGGATGCCAGGCAGGTTCTTGAAACGGTAAGAAGCGGTGTTTCGACCTTTGAGGAAACGGCCAGGGCCAGTTCGCAGGATTGGGCCGCGGACAGGGGCGGCGATATAGGTATGCTGATGGCGTTTGAACTTGATAATGAAATCCCCAATGAGCAGGATCGGCAGAGAGTTGTAAATCTTGCGAGAGGGGAAATAAGCGATATTATCACTACTTCAAATGGCTGGTCATTTTACAGGGCGGAGGAGGCCAGCCAGCCGGCGGATATCAGCGACGAGGCGCAGGTTGTAAGAATACGAAACCACATTATGAGCAATTTCAGGGGCCGTGTTGAAGACTGGCTTTTGCTGGAGGCCGAAAGATTTACCGTCAGGGCCAGGGAGATCGGTTTCAGCGAAGCCGCCGAGGCGGAGAATTTAAGCACGAACAGTTTTGGCCCGATTCCACGGAATTACGGTGATTCAGTTCTTTTCGGCAGTTTATCATCCTCCGGGGTTACCGAATTGACAGGNGCGAGTCAAAATCCGATTTTCTGGAGGATTGCCTTCTCGACCCCGCTCAATACGATAGCTGAACCCATTGTAGTCGGTGATAACATCCTGGTGCTTCTCCCCCTGGAAGAGGTCGAAGAGGACGAGAGTGAGATTGGATACATCAAATCCTTCTATTCTTACTATGTCAGCAACAGTACGGAGAGTTCGTACCGTACCTATTTTCTGGAGAATGATAAATTTGACGACCGTTTCTATGACATGTTCTGGAGGATATTTGACCCGTATTCCTTCAACGTCTTTTAGTTTTCCATATTAGTCGTATTTATGGGTACATCGGAATCTTCGATTCCGTTGGAGCTGCCGGCGGGGCGGGGATTTTCCGTCAGCTACAGGGGAAAAACCCTGCTGTCCCGCGTCGATCCCGTCGCCCAGTGCGAACGCCTCGCGGCGGGGATTCCCGTAAAAGACAGGACTCTTTACCTCTGTCCCTCGCCCCTTTACGGATACGGCCTTTCGATATTGCTCGATAAACTGGAGGCGAATTCGGCGGTTCTGTGCGTCGAAGCGGATGAGAAACTCTTTGCGTTAACTGAAACCAATTTGCCGCGATACGCCGGTTCCTCACCGGCATTGGAAGGAAGAAAGATAAAGCCGCTGGCGCTCGTGCGTGCCAAAGACCCGCTTGAAATCTGCGCCTTCAGCCGGGAGACATGGGGGAAGCGCGTTTTCAGGCGGGTAGAGGTGATCCGCCTTACCGGTGGCTGGCAGCTTTCCCGCCGGCTCTACGACGACATTGAGGCGGCCCTTGGAAGGGAAATAGCGATAGAATGGGGCAACGCCATGACATTGATACGTCTTGGCCGCCTGTATACCCGGAACCTCATCCGTAATCTGTCCCTTCTTCCCGAAAGTGAAAACCTCGCCGCTCTTGACTTCGGTTCCCGGCCGGTGCTGGTACTGGGGGCGGGCCCCTCCCTGGATTCTTTTCTTGATGCGGCCGGCGTTTTGATGGGCGGGGACAGGCGTTTTAAAATTGTTTGCGTGGATACCTGCCTTCCGGCACTTCTATCGAGGGAAATTTCGCCTGACCTCGTGGTTGTACTTGAAAGCCAGCACTGGAACCTTGCGGATTTTCGCGGCGCCAGGGGCAGGAAAATTGACGCTGCCTTTGACCTCTCAGCCCTGCCCGCTTCGACGCGGGTCCTGGCCGGGAAGCGCTATTTTTTCGCCACCCCCTGGACGGAGCTGGCGCTTTTCCGCCGCCTCGAAGCGGAGGGCCTTTTACCCAAAACCTTTGCCCCAATGGGCTCGGTGGGGCTGAGCGCCGTAGCAATCGCCCTGGCCGCGACGGACGCCCCGGTTCTTGTGGCGGGCATCGACTTCTCCTATACGCTGGACGCCTATCACGGCCGTTCCACTCCGGGGCGCCGCAATCTGGAAGAACGGCAGAGCCGTTTCAGAACGCTTATCAACGCCGCGGCGGCCCTTAGGGAGGGAACGTACAATGCCCTGTCCAAAACCGGGGAGCGCCTCCGCAGCGATCCCGCCATGCGAAACTACAGGGACCTTTTCGGGGAAGAATTCGGGGGCAATCCGCGGCTTTTTGATATCGCCGGGCCTGGTCTTCCCCTGGGGATTAAAACCGTATCCGCCGCCGAAGCCCGCACGTTCCTTAACGGCGGCGTCGCCATCATTAAAGGTGTTACCACCTTCAATGATGGCGCTACGAATTATTCCGCCAATTCCGCAGAGGGAAAATTGCGGGCCTTTATACGCCGCGAAATGGGTCTTCTTTCGGAATTGAAAGGGATGCTCTCCGGCGGCGTTTCTACCGAAGCGTCCCGCCTTGAGGAACTCCTCGACGAGTGCGATTATCTCTGGGCCCACTTCCCCGATTGTGCCGGCGCCGGCCGCCGCCCGCCGTTAACGGATTTGAGTTTCCTCAAGCGGGTCAGGACGGAAATCGATCCGTTTTTGGAATTATGGGAACAGGGGAGTAGGGGAATAGGGGAGTAAGAAGAATTTTTACCACGAACGTCACGAACAACAAAGAATATCAGAATAGAAGTCCATAATTCTTCCCTTATCTTCTCGTTCGTTCTTATTCGTGGTCTTCCTGTTCGTGTGGTTCGTGGTTTAACTCTTCTCCGTGTCGTTCGTGGTTAATTCTTTTATTTTAGCTTATTGCGGAGTTTGCGGCGGCGGTTGCGTTCGGAGGACTTGTTTTCGGGCGTTGGCCGCGGCGTGGCTCCCCCGGGCAGATAGACCCGCACCGGCTCGCGGTCTTTCATGCGCGATGCGACTAACGCCCAGGCAAGCCCCGCGAGGATCATCAGAAAGCAGAGAATCTGCCCGGTGGAAAAGCAGAGGAGGGGATGGCCCAGCGCCGGGGGAATGTCGGTCGGCGTTAGTTGAATCGGATAGCCGAGGTTGCTGTCGGGTTCGCGGAAGTATTCGATAATGAAGCGCACGAGGCCGTAGCCCGAGAGGTACAGCGTTAAGAGAAAGCCCTTGAAGGGTTTTCTGTTTCTGAAGAACCAGATAACAGCCCATAACACTATGCCCTCGAAGAGCATCTCGTAGAGCTGGGAAGGGTGGCGGGGGAAGTTCAGGCCGCCGCCGGGGCCGGCGATGGCGGTGAGGCCCATTTGTTCCGCGCCGTCGCGTATACGGGCGAAATTCGCGTCAGTCGTCAGGATGGCCCCGTCCGGGAAGACCATCCCCAGCGGGCTTGCGGTGATGCGGCCGTAGAGTTCCCCGTTGATGAAGTTGCCCAACCGCCCGAAGGTGTAGCCCAGGGGAATGCTCGCGGAGTACATATCACCGATTTCCCTGTAATCGAATTTCTTTATTTTCGAATAGACGATAATCGACAGAATTCCGCCGATGACCCCGCCGTGGTAACTCATGCCCGTGAAGCCGGTGAAGCTGCCGTTCCTGAAGGGCCACAGGATGAGCCAGGGCTGTTGTATATAATACTCCCCGTCATAAACCAGGGTGGAAAAAATACGCGCGCCCAAAACCAGCGAGAGGATGCCCCAGCCAAACAGCCCGGAGAGTTCGTCCTCGCTCATGGGGAAATTTCTTTCTTTCACCTGACGGCGGTAAAGCAAAAAAGCGGTTCCGAACGCAAAGACGTACATGAGCCCGTACCAGCGGAACGGGAGGCCCGGAATTATCTCCGGTTTGAGCCACGTGGGGTATGGGATGGAAAGGAACATACTACCTCAATCAATGGGCTCTTCTTTTATTCTTCCCGACTCACGGTCAAAATAAAAAATCACCCCGCTTCGTTTTTCTTGTATTTCATAATATCTGTTGTGGCTTTCTATGACCACCCCCGGATAGACGGTACCGTTGACGCGAAGCTCCGATTCAAAGTGTTCCTCGAATTTCTCCCGTAAATTAAAGACCTTGACGTTAAGCTGCTCCAGCAGTTTTACCAGCCTGATCTTTTCTACGCGTGTTTCCTCAGGAATGGGCTGTTTGTTTTCATGGGCTTCTTTGATCTTTTCTTCGGTCTTTGACATATTCTGTTTGGTCATTAATATTTCGTCCTCGGTGGCGTCGATTTGCTCCTTAATGAAGTAATCCTGGCCGAAGGACACTTCCGTTACCGGGCCCTTCTCCGAGCCGATGTCCGAGGCCAAAATTCCGTGCCGGGCGCGGTACATCCCGCCCTGGAGTCTTCCGTCCGGATCAAGCACCATGAGTTTTTCGTTGGTTATGACATTCGAAAGAATTGAGCCTTTCTCAAGCCTTATATCCCCAAGCGCCATTACCGAAGCGCGTTCAACAAAGGCGGCCGCGATACCGGCTCTGCCCTTGAGGATCCCCTTGCCGCCGCCTTTGAAGCCGCCTTTCACAACGGCCTTGCCCTCGGCGAAGATGAATGCCTCTTCTGCGGAGCCGTCGACGGTGATGTGGGAACCTCCTTCAATCCTTACGCCGGGAAGTATGTTCCCGTCGATTCGTATCTCACCGGAGAAATTGAGGTTCTCCGCGACATCTCCGCGGATCGTCCTGAGTGGGCTGATTTTCAGGGTTTTCCCGTCAAAGCCAAGTTCTCCGGAGCGGAGGGCGACGATGCTCCTCCCTTTTTTTGTGTGTTCTTCCCGGAAAGCCGCGTCATGCGCTATTTCTGTTATTACAGCCGAATCGACGGAGAGTTCGTTTCCCTTTATGTCGTATCCCGGACGGCCTTCGGGAAAGGGCTCCGACAATTCCACGATTGTCGCCCCTGCCCTGACCGTGACGGTATTTTTGCCGGAATTTTTGCCTGCGTCCCTAAACCCCGGTGTGTCAATGTCTATCAGCCATTTTTCCGAAGAGCCGCCCCTGGCAATCGGTTTTTCTCCTCTCGCGATGACGCGATCCAGTACGCTTCCGCTGGCTCTCGCCTCGGCACAGGCTTTTTCCACCCTTTCCCAGTCAATCCCTTTAATAATTCCGAGAGCGGCCAGCACCTTTTTTACGTTTTCCAGAGAGAGGGGAATCCCCGCCCCTTCACTGCGGATAAAACTTCCCTTCGCCGCCATCGCGTCTTCGGAGACATGGATTCCAATCTTCGCGTCCTGGTAATCGATCACCTCGCCAATGAAGTCCTGGGCGGTAGCTTTATAGATGAGGAGCCCTGCCTGGGAAGCTATGATCTCCGAACCGCGGAACAGGAGTCCGTGGGAAAGTTTCAAGTCAGGATCATTTCCGGGAAGGCCGGGAATTACATTGCCGTAGATATCCTTCCCCTCTTTTCCATTGGAAGCTTCGCCTACACTCGCGACAACTTCATCTTTTTTGACGAAGGAATAACTCATTCCTTTTTGGGGCTCAAATTTTCCGTCATAGGAAATATCCCGGCTGTACCAGTCGTTGAGGCGGCTGAGAACCGGCCGCGAGGCTTCTTCGGAAATGGGCTTTACCTTGACCTCTATTTCCCTGTCTTTACCCCTTGTCGAGGGAGTTCCCCTCGCAAGGACATAATCCAGTTCCGTATCTTTTCCCTGCAAAAACGCNTGGACTTCNGTTTTAAGTTTTTCAGCGTCAAAGCCGCCGGGATTGAAATCCTTCAGCGCATGTTCGACGACCTTCATATCCAGGGGATGGGCGCCTTTGCGAAGACACAACGTCGCCAGAGTCTTGTCGCCATTTAGTACAATTCTTGCTTCCGTTTTTTGCGCGGTGACTGAATGGGCAGCCTTGTTTTGAGCCGGTGCTTCGTTTGTCATAATACCTGTCAGGGTCTAAAGCCTTTAGCTATAGCGTTGGAGAGCTTTAGCTTCAAGAAATTGTTTTCTTTTTTCAGTTTTGCCAGTTCAAATTGCTGGGACTTTACGGTTTCCACAAGGTCTCCCTGCGAGAGAGCTCCGGAGTGGAGCAGGTCTTCCACGTACTCCATTTTCGCTCCGAAATCTATTTCCGCCTCCACACCCGCTTCCTGGAAGCTGTCCTCGATTTCCTTGTCGTCAAGGCCGTAATCGTCTTCGTCGCTCTGGAGTATCTTGTCGGCAATCCTGTAAATTGCCTGGGAAAGCACGGCCTGGGGTTTGTAGAGCAATATGGGCAGGCGGGAGGCGAGAGCCGTATCCTGAATTGAATCCCGGTAAATGACTCCCAGATGCTCAATTTTAAGATCAAGGTACTCTTCACAGGATCGCCGTATCTTCGTGGCAACATCCGCGTCCTTTGGGTCGTCAATCATGTTCATAATGAGGCGGGGATGAAAGTGGGAAATATGCTTTTCGAATTTTTCATAGGAAGCTTTATCAATCTTTTTTATCTCCGGCAGCATTTTGGGTATATAGAGCTTCTGGGCGCCGGAGCCGTCTTTGCGGACCTTTTCCAGATAGGTACTGGCGGCGCTTGATTTGCCGAAAACCGTGGACATGAGGCGGAAAACGGTGTTTTTGAGGAAAACATACGCGTTGAGTACGGCCGTTACCGCAGGCGCCGAAACAACGATACCCTGCCCGGAAAGGAGGAAGAAGTCCAGGATAGACTGATGGGTCCCCGCGCCCAGGTCAAGAATGAGGATGTCCGCGTCGTTTTCCAGGGCCAGAAGATTTTTTACCAGGGCCTTCAACTGGCTGGATTTGAGATTCGCCGTACCCGGTATTTCCGTATCCCCCGGGATGAACCTGAGGCCGCGTATGCTCGTATCCGCGATGACATTCACGAAATCCGATTTTGTATCATTCAGAAAGGTGCCGATTCCGGTTTTTGGAGACTGGTGNCCCAAAACAAGGTGGAGGTTTGAAGCCCCCAGATCCAGGTCGGCCAGAACCACCCTTTGCCCGGCCTGGGCAAAGGCCACTCCCAGATTTGCCGCNACGAGGGACTTTCCTACTCCCCCTTTCCCACTTGCAACCGGAATAATACGCATTATATGCCTCCACGCATCAACATCAAACGATAGCACTCCCAGTGTTATATTCTAATTTATATAGGCATATAATCAAGAGGGGGAAGCAGGTCTTCCGGAGAGAGCCTTGAGACCTCATGTGTTATATTCACGGCGCGGCCGCCGCGAAGATAGAAAAGCCAGACCGAGACAGGCTTGCCGAAAATGTCCACCGCCGCCCGGTAATAGGCCGCAAGCTGGCCGTAGTGATCCGCGGGGTTTTCGATTCTGTCTGTTTTGAAATCAACCACTACAATCTCGTTTTCCGCCTCAAACAGAAGATCCAGTTGGCCTGTAATGGCGGTTTGTTTTCCTTCCGCCATGACCGAGGTGACGATAGGGAATTCAGACTCCACGCGGCGGGAAGCGGCCAGGCGTCTTCCCAGTTCAGAAGAGAGAAAAGCATCCGCCATGGATTCCGCGGCCGCCGCGAGGCTTTGCAGTTTTTTTTCATCCGCGCGGGAATGGAGCTTTGGCGGTATAAGGTATGGCTGCCCCCTCAGGCGTCCTTCCAGCACCGCGTGAACGAAACTGCCGAACTCGGCGGGCGACAGGCCTGTTTGCTCGAAGAGTTTGTCGAGGTGGCTGTAGGGGTGGTTGTAGGGGGACATTTTATCCGGCTCGTCAGTTTCGGAAACCGCGGCGCCGCTCCCCTGGGTGTAACACAGGGCGCTTGCCGGAATGACCGTTATGGTTGTTTTGCCTTCCGGAAGAATCTCCGCCGCGTCGTAAAACGGCGCCGCCGCGAGGGCTATTGCGAGGGCTGTTACCCCGCGATCACCGCGGCCGCGCGTGTTATGCGCCATATCAGATATCTCCTTCGCGGACAGTATCGGAATCACTTCAATGCCGCAAAGCGATGAGGGGCATTCGGGCAGTATATTCAATAAAAGCTTGAGGAAAGTGTCACGCTTGCCTTCGGAATTTTCGTCTAACTGTATGAGGCGGCGGCGTATCGCTTTTTCGTTGAATTCTTCATTAGTAATATCCCATTCCTTTTTTTCTTCTTTGGTCTGCCCCGGCAGGGTGAAAGTCAGGAAAAGCCGGGATTCGGCTCTGGTCATTGCCACATACAGGAGGCGCCTGAGTTCCGCGGCGTCTTTCGCTTTTTCCTCCTCCCGAAGAACATCGCTGAAATAGCTGCCCCCCAGGGACAATTCCTCCGCCTGGGGTAGTTTTAATATCAGGCCGTATTGTGTGTGATAGCTTACGAGGCCGGATGAGACACCGGAATTTCCCGAATTGGTACAGCCATAGATAAACACCACCGGGAATTCCAGTCCCTTGCTTTTATGTATGGATATTATCCTGACCCCGGTTTCCCCTTCGCCGGGTATGTCTCTGTCGTCCGGTCTTTCTTCCCGGCTTATGACGTCTTCAAGGTAATCGACAAATTCCGCGAGGCTGCTGCCGCGGCGATCGCTTTCGGCGGCAAGGCTGAAAAAAAGATCGAAGAGGCTTTCGTAGGCCTGGGCGGATTTCGCCCAAAGGGTTTCGCAGCGGTAGCCTTCCTCGTACCAGAGCCTTGTGATCAGTTCAGTTACGGAGAGGGTGCGGCTTAATTCACGGTAATGGCGGTAGCGTTCGCGCGCCCGGCGGTACAGCGCGATTTCCGCTTCGGGGATGAAGGGCTCGTTTTCTTCGGCAAACGGCTCGGGCTCTTCGCCGGCCTCCATGCGCGCGTTGACGCGAAGCATGCACGCCGCGAGGGAGACATCGCCGAGCCGCATAAAGGGGGAACGGATAAGGGCCGCGTACGCGACGCGGTCTTCGGGGTACACGAGAAGCCGGAGATAGGCCCGGAGGTCCAGGATTGGAGCATCGTTGAAAAGCCCCGACGGGCGATCGGTGTTATACGGAACCTCAAATCTGCGGAAGTATTTTTCCAGGGTGCTTTGGTGTGTATAGGAACGCTCAAGAACCGCGAAATCGCCCCAGGTACACTCTACCCATTGAGCGCCCGTGTCCGTTCGCTTCGGGATTTTTTCCTTGTTGTTAACCATGTCCCTGATCTTCCCCGCTATGAAGGCCGCCTCCAGATCATGGGCCCTTATTCCTTCTGTATCGTCAGCGGGTAAATCGTCCCCGTTCAGGAAACAAAAAGCCGCCAATGGGCCGGCGTCTTTCTCGCCTGAGTTTTCAACCGGTTTGATGGGGCTGTACACGGCTTCGTAGTCCGCCGAGCCCCGCGGCAGGAAAACTTTTTCGAAGATATGGTTGAACGCGGCGATGAGGGGCGGCCGGGATCGGTAGTTGTGGCTCAAACCGACGCCGCCGGCGTCCGGGCCGTTATGCGAAAGGTTGTTTTCAAGGCTCCTGAAGACCGCCACGTCGGCGCCGCGGAAACGGTAGATCGACTGTTTTTCGTCCCCGACGAAAAACAGCCGGTCTTTTTCCAGTTCATCCGAATTTGCGGCGCTGTTTTCCGTCCTGCCGGGATTCTCCGCGAGAAGATAAACCAGATCACGCTGGAGCGCGTTATTGTCCTGAAATTCGTCTATCATGATCATTTTGACAGAATCTTTGTATGCCTTTCGTATATCGGGATACTTCACCAGGGCGTCTATCGCGAGATGGGCGACATCGTTGAAACTCAAAAGCCCGGTTTTTCTTTTTTTTGTGTTGAACTCGTCCTGGAATTTTTTTATGAGGCCAAACATTCCGGCGCAGAGATCGAAGTTCAGCGCGTAATTCGCGATGGATTCCAGTTTGTGGTAAAGGCCGTCCCCGTCCTTTCCCTTGATCAGAGCAAAAGCTTCAACTAACGGCGCGTACGCCTCGCCGTATTTTGGCGGCCGCCTCACCGTGATAACGGCGGAATAATAATCGAAGTAGTTTTTTACCCCGCGCCTGACCGCGTCCGGAACGCCGTTGTTCTCAAGGAGGGGGGCGATATCCGGCGCGGGAGGCGGCGGGTTTTCGAGGAGCATTTCCCCAAGGATCTCCACAAGTTTGATGGGATTTTTCATTCCCGCGAAGGTTGGCAGGGCCTCGACAATGACGCCGATATTGCTGTCGACCTCTTCAGTCTTTTCCTTCCACGCCCTGAGGATTTCGGCTCTTTGGGCGGAAAGATCTTTGTCAAGGTCAAGCGGACTTGAGATTGGACTGTATTTTAAGACAACGCCGGCGAATATTTCATCCGCCAATTCCCTTATTTTGTGATCCACCAAAAGAGAGCGAATGCCGGGAGCCTCCCGGTTATCCAGGACGAAACTCAGGGCGGCGTCGCGCGCAAGTTCCCTCAGCGCGATTTCGTCGTTTTTAAAATCGGGACTGATGCCGTAACGCGGGGCGGCGGTTCGCGCGACGTTAGCCGAAAAAGCGTCCAGGGTGGAGATTCTGGCCTTGTGAAAATTATAAATCGCGTCTTTGGCCCTCGCCGCCCCTGCCATGCCGCTTTCCGCGTGAGCCAGCAAATAGCGGTAGATGCGGCTGTACATCTCGCTTACCGCCTTGTTGGTGAAGGTGAGGGTAAGAATTTCTTCGGGTTTAAGGTTCTTCTCCGTCACAAGCCACACGTAACGGCTTGCCAGCACCCTGGTCTTGCCCGAGCCCGCGCCGGCCGCTATCACGCCGTTTGTTTCCAGCGTTACGGCTTTTTTTTGTTCTTCATCCAGCCCTTCCAGCAGTTCAGATACAGGCAATTCCTTCTCCCTCAAAAAAATGCCGTCCGGCAGGCGGTTTTATACACACAGATGAGGCATTCCTTAATTCGTATTTCATGGGGAACAAAATCAAGGGCTTTAACGTTTTTTCCAAACTCTTCAATCTGATTTTGGGCGGCTTCCAGAAAGGGTTCGTATTCTTCCCTGTCCGGTACTTTAGTCCTGCCGCCGGTACTTTTACCCATCACGGTTTGGATTTTTCGTTTGTTGATGCTGTAAAAATAGGCCCCCTGTACCTTGACGGCTTCATTTTCAGTTCCCGCCGCGGCATGGCCTTCGCGGAGTTTGACGTATAACGGCATCTGGAATTCCGAAAGGGAAACTTCACCCAGATCCTCTATCGGAATCTGCTTCGGAATATATGAAGTTTTATAATCAATTATTACCGGTTCTCCGTCAGGCGAAATTGAGATCCGGTCAATGACCCCCCTGATGGAAAGATCGCCGGCTATAAGGCTTACCTGAAGCTCCAGTTCCCCGACCCTGTAGCCGTCAAAGAATTTCGCCTCCAGTTCCAGTATGGCGGCGATTTTCGCGGCCATTCCCGCAGACTGCGGTGAAACCAGGGGAACGGCAAGGGGCCCCCTGAAAGCCGGTTCTTCTTTTATGGCCGTTCCGGTAATTTCCAGCGCCCAGCGTTTGTAGGTATCCAGGCGTTTCGCGTCGAATGAAATGTCTTCCTGTTTGATTCTGGCAAAAAGTGTTTCCATGATCCTGTGGTACAGAAGGCCGAGGGAAATATCATCCAGAAGCGCCGCTTCGAGGGAATACTCCACGGCCCCGAAGACCCTTGAGTAAAGCCAATATATGGAACAAAAATAATAAACATTCAGATCCCTTGTGGGAGTAACGGCAATGTATCCATCGGCATGTATGCCGTCGGCATGAATGCCGTCGGCATAAATGCCGTCGGCATAAATGCCGTTAGTATGAATGCTGTCTTCAAGGAGCTTTCGTGTCTGTTCCACGCCGTCTTCTTTGTCCGGGGGAAAAGGCGAATCAAAAAAAGAGAAATTATTTTTTTCATTGACAAGATTGTTTTTCCACAGATCAAATGATTTTTTTTGCAAGGGGAATATTTTTCCCAGCCGTGCCGCGCCGCCGCCCTGTATATTCCTCCAGAAATGACGCTCTTCCCTATATGGGTCTGCTAATGGCAGACATGCCGACGGCAGACATGCCGACGGCTCTGCCCGCTGAACTTCCGAAGGCTTTGCCGGGTATTGCGTCAACTCTGTTGGCGACGTCAACTCTTTTGGTGACGTCAACTCTGTTGGCGACGCGTCCGCCGTTTTGCCCTGTGCGAAGAAACTGTGGGGGATAGCCCAGCCTGAAAAAGTCTGCGCCGAGGCGCTGATCCTTGTCCGGGTTTTGAAATTAATTTCCTTCCCCTCCTTCTCCCCGTCCCCCGTATCGCAGAGAAGGAAGAAAGCCCATGTCGCGTCAGTGTCCTCAAGGGCAAGGGATTTACGTTTATCCTGGCGTAAAAACCTAAGGGGCTGATAGAGTACGGCGGCCGCGCTTTGCGACGCGTTAAGCACAAAGTGGCAGTCAAAGGGGCAAGCCGCGGCCACCCGCCACGGATAAATATTTATGCCGGACTTCTTCTCGTTCCGTACATACGCGATTTCATCAATATGCGAAACAAAAAAACCGGAGGGCGACGAAGGAATAATGTCGCCTAACTTTTCTTCCAGTTCGATGAGGGAGGCAAGTTCTTCCACGCAGCGGCTCAATACCGCGTCATCTTCTTCCGAAATCCTTTCCATATCGAGAAGACTTCCCCGGAAAGTAAAATAGTATTTGCGTATGTCGGCGAAACTCGCTGAATTCGCCAGAGCCAGGACATTTTTCTTTAATCCGCGATAATAAGAAAACAAATCCCTGCCGCGTGACACGGGGGTCGTGGGGGCTTCCTTGAACGCCTCTTCCCAGATGTCCCTGACCTCACCGTCCTCTATATAACCCGAAACGCAGTTGTACTCTATGCCGAAGCTGACGAGGGCCTTGTTTTTCTCCCGTTCTTTCCATGGAATATGATCATTTAAAATCAGGGCCTTGAGGCTGTTAAATGAAAAACGGGAAGCCGCGCATTCGTTGACAAGGGAAAACAGCCGGCCCGCGCCGGTCTGTCCCAGTTTCTTCCCTGCCCGGCGGACAAAGGGAATGTGGCGGATGGAAAATTCCCGAAGGAGGTATGGTTCCATTTCCTCAAGTTCGGGGACGCTGACCGCCATGTCTTCGTAGGGGATACCTTCCTCCTCGTGGAACTTTTGGAGTTCCATTACGGCGCTGCGGATCTCCTCTCTCGCCGAACGGAAAAAGGCCAGCGGTTTTGGCGGTGAGGCGGCTTTGGCGCTTATGTCGCGTAACAAGTTTGCGTTACGCAAATTTGTTACGCGGATGAATTGGGGGGCTTTCAACAGGGCGTCATATTCCGTGAAGTCTTCGATAAGCTCGGGGAAAAATAGCACATAACGCATACCGTCCGCCGGGAGCGTTATTTCCTCCCATGAAGGCTCGAAGAGGTTGTGGTTATCGAGAAAGTCTGAATATTCGTGTTTTATTAACATATAATCCAGGTCTTCAGCGTCTTTGGCGGTGTTTTTTGTTATTTTTTCCCAGTAGGAGAGGGACGGGAGGAGCCGCGCGATGAAAGGGACGAAGATTTCCCCTTCCCCGGCGTATTCAACGGGGATGAGGGATTTCAGGGGGAAGCCGCCGGCGTTTGCTCGCCCGCCGGCTGCTTCCGCGTTTTTTCGCATAAGGGCTTCGGCGAATAACTTTCGCGTAACGGACGTGGCCGGCCGGCGTTTCGCGTCCTGTGTCTGAGTGACTTCTTCCTTGAAGCTGTCCCACGCGAGAAAGCGGTTAGCCGCAACGGAGCGGGCAATACCAAGGGTACAGGTTTTTCGCGCCCAAAGACCGGCGGCAATCCCCGAAGGAAACACGAAGCGGACGTTCTGATCGGCGATGTGTTTGCGAAGGGTTTGGATAATTACGTTCATCTCATACATCTAACTCAATGCGCAAAGATAAGGTCTCTATCGGCATGGATATTACACCGTTTACCCTCATAAAACTTAATTCATCATCCCTGCCATCCGACCATATCCACCTTATGGCATGATCTTTGGCAATAACCCAATATTCCTTGACGCCCGCCTCTTTGTACAGTTGTTTTTTTATCTTGAGATCCATCGGCTTGGTAGAGGGTGACAGTACTTCAAATACAACGTCTGGAGCCCCCTCACAGGCCGCGCCATTCACCAGTTTAGACTCATCGCACACTACAATAACATCCGGCAGCAACACGTCTCTGTCGGTCTTGTCTTTAGATGGAAACAACCTGACTCTTATTGGAGATACAAACGGCTTACACTTCTTTCCTTTTAGCTTTGCCCGCAGCTCGAAATAAATCGTTCCCACAACATCCTGATGGTTTATTATTGGAGGCGCCATCATATATACAACGCCATCGATCAATTCACACCGAAAATCCTCTTCCCACTTCTCATAATCAGCCCAGGTATACTGTTCAAAGGATAATTCAAGTTCACTGCTCATACAACACCTCTTGTTTTCTTCATCAGCTCCGCAAGGGCCTTCGCGGTCAGTCCCAGATGTTCGGCGACTTTCTCAGCGGGGCCGGATTCGCCGAAGCGTTCAATGGAAAGGATGTCTTCCGGTTTCGCCCAGCGCTCCCAGCCCTGCGACACGCCCGCCTCGCAAACGAGGGTCCGCGTGCCGGGGGGAATAACGCTGTTTCTGACAGCCTCGCTTTGCGAAGCGAATATCTCACGGCTTATCATTGAGACCACCTGCACCCGCTTGCCGGAGAGGGCCGCGGCTTCCAGGGCCAGTCCCACCTCGGAACCGGTTGCGATAATCACCGCGTCGGCGGGGACTTCGGTCATTTTTACAACGTAAGCGCCGCGGCGGATATTCTTCTTCCAGTCCGGATCGTCTTTTATGAAAACCGCGATATTCTGCCGGCTTAGGGCCAGTGCCGTGGGGCCGTCGTTCCGTTCCATGGCCATCGCCCAGGCCTCGGCTGTTTCTTCCGCGTCGGCCGGGCGCAGCACGGCCAGGTTCGGGATAGCCCTGAGGGCGGCCAGGTGCTCAACCGGCTGATGGGTCGGCCCGTCCTCTCCCACAAAAATCGAGTCGTGGGTGAGTACATAAATTACGGGCTGTTTCATCAGGGCGGAAAGGCGCAGGGCCGGACGGAGATAATCTGAAAAAACCATGAAGGTTGCGCAGAACGAGCGGAATCCGCCGTGAAGCGAAATTCCGTTGGCAATGGCCGCCATGGCAAACTCCCTGATGCCGAAGTGGAAATAGCGGCCGCCGCGATCGGACGCGGAATAGGCCGTTGCGCCGGGAATCCCGACGGCGTTGGGCCCCTTGAGATCCGCCGAGCCGCCGACAAGGTTCGCGTTGGCGGCGGCTATCGCGGCCAGGGCCTTGTTGCCGGCCGCGCGGGTGGCGATCTTTTCCCCGGCGGCGAAAGAGGGCAGGGCAGCCTTCGCGGCCTTGCCCGAGTGGAAGGCGTCCCATTCCGTTTTTTTGTCCGGGTTCTCCTTTGCCCACTCTTCAAATTCCGCTAGCCAGGCTTCCCGCGCCTTCTTCCATTCTTCGCGTTTGGCCTTGAAGAAGGCGGCCGCTTCGGGGGCAATGTAAAAATCGAAGCCCCCTTCCGGATTCGGGACGCCGAGCGCCTTCCTTGCCGCGACGAGTTCTTCCATCCCCAGGGGCGCGCCGTGGGCTTCCGCCGTGTTTTGTTTATTGGGGGCGCCTTTGCCGATAATCGAAGTCAGAATGACAAGGCTGGGTTTTTTTGTTTCGGCCTTTGCCTGCGAAGTCAGGCGGGCGATCTCATCGAAATCGTACATGGAACCGGAGAGGACCTGCCAGCCGTAGGCCTCATAGCGTTTTGCGACATTTTCGGTGAAGGATAGTTCCGTCGGGCCGTCGATGGTGATTTTATTGGAATCGTAGAAGACGATGAGCTTGCCGAGGCCGAGATGGCCGGCAAGGGAAGAAGCCTCGCCGGAGACCCCCTCCTGCAGGCAGCCGTCGCCCGCTAGCGCATACGTGTAGTGATCGACGATTTTGCGATTTGCTGTATTGAACCTTGCCGCCAGCATTGTCTCGGCGACGGCCATGCCAACCGAGGTAGCGAGCCCCTGACCCAGGGGGCCGGTTGTCATCTCGATGCCGCCCGAGGCGCCGTATTCGGGATGCCCGGCCGCCCGTGATCCGATCTGGCGGAACGACTTGAGCGCGTCCAGTGTCATATTGGCGTAGCCTGAAAGATGAAGCAGCGAATAAAGAAACATGGAAGCGTGTCCCGCGGATAGCACAAAACGATCCCTGTCGGGCCATTTGGGATCCGAGGGATCGTGACGAAGTATTTCCCCGTAGAGCATAGCGCCTAACTCGGCGGCTCCCATTACCATGCCGGGATGTCCGGAATTTGCCTTCTGGATGGCGTCCATTGCCAGCGTCCGCACCGAAAGCGCGATCTTTTCCAAAGCTTTTACGTCCATTATGGTTTTTTCCTCCAGTTTTTTTCGGTTTCACCTATAAAGAGCAGCAATTCCTCCAGGGAAGCGCGTTCCCTGAGCAGCCGGCGGAAATTTTCCTCACGGCTGAAGAAACTTATTTCAGATAACACCTTAAGATGGGTTTTTGCCGAAGCTGAAACAATCAGCAGCAAAGACTCCACCGGCTTTCCGTCGAGCGAATTCCAGTTAACGGGAGAGTCGAGATAGGCCAGCGCTGCGAATTGTTTGGTTTCCGAGGAGACAAGTGGATTCCTCGGATGGGGGAGCGCGATCCCCTCGCCTATGCCGGTAGGCATTAATTCCTCCCGTTCCAGAACCGCCTGCAGCAGGGTATTCGCGGGTATCGGGAGAACAGGCGGAAGGGCCTTGACAAAAGCGTCAAGAACCTCCCTGGGAGTGGTACCGGTTATCCCCCGGTAGATCCCGCCGCGCTTGATAAGTTCCGCAAGTCCGTCGCTTGTTTCGTCCATATCATTTCCTTTTTTGACTTCAGCTCCAGTTCGTACCGGCGCCGAGGCTTCTGTTGCAGGCGTCAATATTGAAATCGCCGGGAATGAAATCCGGGCCCAACTCCTGCCTTGCGCCGAGCCGTTCCATATCGTTTCCGCTTTCCAGCGCCGAAACGAGCCTTCTGAACTTCACGGGGCCGGCGACAAATTCCGGCGGGGCCGCTCCCGAACCGGCTATGCAGCGAACGGGTCTCTTCGCGGGCGTCTCCTGCCGTGACAGTATCATAATCTTTACTGTCCATTTTGTCCCATATTCATAGGGCAGTTCAACGGTGTTGGATATCTCTAGCTCTCCGATCCGCGTATTCGTATCGTAATTTTTTTTATCACCGAACCTGAACGGCTGCGTATTGCGCCAGCCAAATACCGTCTGGATGATTTGGTGAAGTTCAGCGAGGGTGCGGTTTTCGTCGATGATTATTCTGCGCCAAACATCGATCCCGCCGATACTCAACTGGATCAATCTTTCCGTGACCCTGTCCGATGCGGCCCCGCCCCGAATCACCGCGAGTTTATTTCGCCTGAAACTGCCCAGCGCGTCGTCGATGAGTTCTTTCATGTCTTCGTAGGTTTCAATCATGCTGTCCAGGGAATTATCCAGGGCTTCAAGTTCGGCTTCGGGGATATTACTGTCGTCGGAATCCAGGTCTTCCATCACGGCGGCGGTGTGGCTCTGTATCTGGGAAAGAATGATGAAGGTGTGCCGGGGAAGCCATGACCTGTCAATATCCCCCTTACAGAGCCTCACGACCAATTCGATGACCGCCGTGTGCAATTCACCGGCTCTCTGGCGGATAGGCCCCATGGTCTTGTCGGTAAAAATATTATAGAACTCCCGAAATTCGTCAAGTACACTCTCGATATATTCCACAAGGAATTTTTTATCCCTGTTTTCAACCGCTACACAAGGGGGGACGAGCCTTCTCATTATGAGTTCCACATCCCCATTTTCACGGTAAAGCGAGTCGCGGACATAAGCCTGGATCACGAATTCAGAAACGGGAATCTTGAGCTTGTTTAGTATCTCCTCGATGGGGGTTTTATCGGGACGGGTACTATATGCGTCCAGTTCATTACAGTCGGGGATTTCCCTGCCGGCATACCAGAAGCGGGTCTCTATGCCGTATGCCGCGGTTTCAACTTTGCTGGTTTTCTTGAAGAGATAATCCTCAAGTGAATACGCGGGGACTTCCCGCATCCTCGCGCCGCCGTACCAGTAGGCGTAGGCGATCTGCTCTTCCGTGCATGAAGCCGGTCCCAGTTTGCCGAAGGATTCCTCAAACCCCTTCTCAGCGGCGAAAAACCACTCCTGGAGATCGGCGTCTTTCCATTCGTCCCTGCCCACCTTTTCCAGATTGAAGTTTCCCAGTTTCCAGTCCAGGGTTTGAACCACGAAGCGGTCCCCCGGCACAAAGGCCGTTTCCCGGTAGATGTTCCGCATGTCCAGGGTCTTTATCGATACTTCGGGGGGATCTTCGTAGGGGTCGCTGTTAAAGGCGTTCTCGTTTTCGGAGTTATCCCTGGCGACGTACTGCGGAGCGTATTCCTCGCCAAAAATGCTGTAATAAGGATAAAATTCTTCCGGGGGTCCCTCGGTTGTCGTGAAGGGAACCTGCGCGCCTTGCAAAAAAAAGGTATACTCTTGCGGAAGAAGGCTGGCGTTGGCGAAGGGGACGCAGCGGTGCCCGGGGATGAGGATGCCGTTCACCAGTTCCAGCCGGGTCGGGCTGATGACGAAAGAAAGCGGTTCAAAAAACCCCCTTCGGGATATCCAGCGCTTTGCTCCCGATTGGAATGCAAGGTTTCGGGAATTGATAAAGGCCTCCACTTCCGCGGCCAACCGGTTCGGCCTTCTGGGGTCAAGGAGCCGGATAAAGGAAACTACTTCGTCCAGCGCAAAGGCGCCTTTGGCGTTGTCGAGAAAATCGTATAATGCTTCTTCCTGGCTTGCTATCATTGGTAGACTTATTATGCCCTGTTGTTCCGGATTTCGCAAGGTAAAAAAACGCCTGGTACAAAATGACCCACAAAAAACCTCAAAAAAGCGGAATTGTGTCAAAATGACCCAGTTTTGAAATTTACTAGATCATTTTTATTTTTTACCACGGATAAAGAAGAATTTTTACCACGAACAACACGAACCAACACGAACAGAAGAAAAGAAAACCACGGAG